>Ga0316201_10000602_pt1 | contig 21130 bp, 18 predicted proteins | sample CS6wburrow_MG_FD_204516 | JGI IMG/M metagenome (GOLD analysis project Ga0316201, IMG submission 204516) | Coastal sediment microbial communities from Delaware Bay, Delaware, United States - CS-6 worm burrow | ecosystem: Environmental > Aquatic > Marine > Coastal > Sediment | place: USA... | reverse complement strand
GACTATCAACGGGCGTGAAATCGATGGCGCTCTCACCTCAGGCGCTGCATTCTCTACCTATAGCCCCGGGGATGACGGTCTGGTAAGCGATCTGCTAAAAAATAAGGTTGAAATCGTGGCTTCTCCCCCGGAGAAACCCTCGATTTTGATGCAGATCCTGATCAACTGGTTCCCGCTGTTCATTCTCATCGGTCTTTGGATCTTTTTCATGCGCCAGATGCAGGGCGGTGGAGCCGGTAGAGGCGCCATGTCTTTCGGCAAGAGCAAAGCGCGTCTGCTCAGCGAAGATCAGATCAAGGTGACTTTTGCCGATGTGGCGGGCGTGGAAGAGGCCAAGGACGAGGTCTCGGAGATGGTCGAATTCCTGCGCGATCCCAGCAAATTTCAGAAGCTGGGCGGTAAAATCCCGCGCGGTGTGCTGATGGTCGGCTCGCCCGGTACCGGTAAGACGCTGCTGGCAAAAGCTATTGCCGGCGAGGCCAAGGTGCCTTTCTTTACCATATCCGGTTCCGACTTCGTGGAGATGTTCGTCGGCGTGGGTGCTTCACGTGTTCGCGATATGTTCGAACAGGCCAAAAAGCACGCGCCCTGCATTATTTTCATCGATGAGATCGATGCGGTCGGGCGCCATCGCGGTGCCGGTCTGGGCGGCGGGCATGATGAGCGTGAACAGACGCTCAACCAGTTGCTGGTGGAGATGGACGGGTTTGAAGGCAACGAGGGGGTTATCGTCATAGCTGCGACCAACCGCCCCGATGTACTCGATCCGGCGCTGTTGCGTCCGGGGCGCTTCGACCGTCAGGTGGTGGTGCCTCTGCCCGATGTGCGGGGTCGCGAGCAGATTCTCAAGGTCCATTTGCGTAAAGTGGCCTTCTCAGACAACGTGAAGCCTTCGCTGATCGCCCGGGGTACCCCAGGGTTTTCAGGTGCTGATTTGGCCAATCTGGTGAACGAAGCGGCGTTGTTCGCAGCCCGTGCCAACAAGCGTCAGGTAGAGATGCTGGACATGGAGAAGGCCAAGGATAAGATCATGATGGGTGCGGAACGCCGCTCCATGGTGATGAGCGAGGAAGACAAACGACTGACTGCATTTCATGAAGCGGGACATGCGATCGTAGGTCGCCTGGTGCCTTCGCATGACCCGGTCTACAAAGTGAGCATTATCCCTCGGGGCAGGGCGCTGGGAGTCACCATGTTTCTCCCCGAGGAGGACAGGTACAGCGCCAGCAAGGAGCGGTTACAGAGCCAGATATCCAGTCTGTTCGGCGGCCGCATTGCGGAAGAGCTGATATTCGGCAAGGAGCGAGTGACCACCGGTGCCCAGAACGACATAAAGCGCGCCACCGATATTGCCCGGGGTATGGTGACCCAATGGGGGCTCTCCGATAAGCTTGGTCCGCTGACCTACGGCGAGGAGGAGGAAGAGGTATTCCTGGGTCGTTCGGTGACTCAGCATAAGAATGTCTCTGACGAGACCGCGCACACTATCGATGAGGAGATCCGGGTCTTTATCGAGAGCAATTACGAGCGCGCAGAGAAGATCCTGACCGAACGCATGGATACCCTGCATATGATGGCGGATGCGTTGATGAAGTATGAAACTATCGACAGCAGTCAGATCGACGACATCATGGCCGGTAAAACGCCTAAGCCACCGAAGGACTGGGGGGACGATTCTGAACCTAAGTCCGGAGAAGAGGTGGATGCGTCAGAAGGAGTGGATGCGTCATCTAATAATGAAGTCGGGGAAGATGGCGAATCCAAGGGTTCGATTGGCGACCCTGCCGGTCAGCACTAAATAAGTGACGTGACCAGGATTGACTGTGCGGGAAGGTTTTTCGAACTTTCCCGGCCCCGGATCATGGGGATCCTTAACGTAACTCCTGACTCTTTTGCGGACGGTGGTGCGCACTTTTCGCTGGAACTGGCGCTCTCCCGGGCGCGGCAGATGGTAGAAGAGGGCGCGGATCTAATCGATGTTGGGGGCGAGTCCACCCGGCCGGGGTCGCAAGGGGTCTCCCTGCAGCAGGAGTTGGACCGGGTTATACCGGTGATCGAGGCGATCTGCGCCGAACTGCCAATACCCGTTTCTGTCGATACCAGTAAACCGCAGGTGATGCGCGATTCGGTTGCCGCCGGCGCCGGACTCATCAATGATGTCATGGCGTTGCGCCAGCCAGGTGCACTGCAGGCTGCCAGAGACCTCGGCGTGCCGGTCTGTCTGATGCATATGCTGGGTGAACCGAGGTCCATGCAGAAGCAACCCGCATATCAGGACGTGGTTGCCGAAGTCCGGGGATTTCTGGAAGAGCGAGTCAATGCCTGCGAGGAAGCGGGTATCCCAAGGGAAAATTTGTTGCTGGACCCAGGCTTTGGCTTTGGTAAAAATCTGGACCACAATCTCAGACTACTCAAGAATCTGTGTACGATTGCCGATATCGGGTTACCCCTGCTCGTTGGTATTTCGCGTAAATCAATGATAGGTAAAATCCTTGATGACCGACCGGTTGAAGGGCGTCTGTTCGGTAGCCTGGCAACGGTGACACTGGCGTTGGAGCGGGGCGCGGCCATTTTCAGGGTTCACGATGTTGCTGCGACAGCCGACGTGCTCAGGGTCTCCGCTGCAGTTCTGGCAGTGGATTGAACAACGCCCACGGGGCAACTCTTAATATCAGGTCAAAGGTGGAAATAATGGAACGGAAGTATTTTGGTACGGACGGCATACGTGGCCGGGTTGGAGAGGGGCATATCACCCCCGGTTTCATGTTGCAGCTCGGATGGGCTGCCGGACGGGTTCTGGGCAGTGAGCCCGGCAGTAAGGTGCTTATCGGCAAGGATACCCGTATCTCGGGCTATCTACTTGAATCGGCGCTGGAAGCCGGACTGGTTGCGGCCGGCGTCGATATACATCTGCTTGGGCCCATGCCTACGCCCGGTATCGCCTACCTTACACGCACCCTGCATGCGCAGGCGGGAATTGTGATAAGCGCCTCGCACAATCCACACTACGATAACGGCATCAAGTTTTTCTCCGGGGCCGGCAGCAAGCTGAGCGATGATCTGGAACTGGCTATAGAGCGGGAGATCGACAAACCGCTTGTCACCGTCCCATCGGACAAACTGGGGAAAGCCTACCGTATCGAGGATGCTGCTGGGCGCTATATTGAGTTCTGCAAGCGCACGATTCACTGGGAGATGCACTTTCGAGGTATGAAAGTGGTAGTCGATTGCGCCAACGGCGCGACTTACCATGTCGCGCCGCATGTGTTCGAAGAGCTCGGTGCGCAGGTGGTTGCCATCGGCGCCAAACCGAATGGCCTCAACATCAATGCGGGGGTAGGATCGACGCATGTCGAAGCGCTGCAGCGTGCGGTACTCGAGGAGCAGGCCGATTTAGGCGTGGCACTCGACGGCGATGGCGACAGGCTGGTCATGGTCGACGCGTCCGGTACCGTACTCGACGGTGACGATATTCTTTATATTATTGCCTGTTCCCGTCTTCAGGACGGCATTATGGAAGGTGGTGTTGTCGGGACAAAAATGACCAATCTCGGGCTTGAGCATGCGCTCCAGCGCCTGGGTCTGCCATTGGTGAGAACCGATGTCGGGGACAGGTTCATCATGGCGCGTCTGCAGGAGAACGGGTGGATTCTGGGCGGGGAGCCGTCGGGCCACATTATCTGCCGTGACCGGACCACGACCGGCGACGGCATCATTTCAGCGCTACAGGTGATGGCAGCGATCTACCGCAGCGGTAAGAGTTTGAAGGATCTGTGTAGCGGTATGACCAAATACCCGCAACTGCTGCAGAATATCAGGCTGAGCGAAACCAGCGTCGATGAGATAATGGCATCTAGATCCCTGCGCACCGCCCTGCTGGCAGTTGAAGCCGAACTAGGAGAGACAGGCCGGGTTCTGCTGCGCCCTTCCGGTACCGAGCCGTTGATCAGAGTTATGATCGAAGGCCAGGACAGCGAGCAGGTGAGGGTTTTGACTCAGCAGCTGTCCAGCGTGGTCGAGGAGCTCGCACTGGCCGCACCAACGCTGTCAAGAAGGGCCGAAGGCTAAGGAACTCGCCATCGATGTAGTGGTTTTTTCTCAATCCTTAAACCTGGCGCGGCATGGCCTCAGAGTGACAAGCAGCTTATTCCGTTTCATGCAATCTCTTGGGTTTCATACGGAGCCACGGAGAAGAAAAAAGATGTTTTCTCAGTATTCTTCGAGGTTTCGTGTAAGAAAACTCTTTTCTGCGGCAAAATTGACTCACATCTAAATATCTGGTGCATTCAAAAAATCCTAGAACCTCGGCCCTCAGCCCTTAGTCCTTAAGAGCCCTTAGCCCTTGTTTTAACCGTAGTGTTCGGTTTGGATTGATTTCGTATCTCCCTATCGGTAGTATTGCCGGTTGTTTTTGTTGTTATTTTAAGGAGATAGAAATGCGCCAACCACTCGTGGCAGGGAACTGGAAGATGAATGGCTCGCGCGCGAGCATTAAAGCCCTTTTAGATGGGCTCAGGGAAGGCGTGGGAACCGTCAAGGTCGCAGAAATCGCAGTCTGTGCGCCGTCTATCTATCTGCCCGATGTCCAGGCGCAGTTGCAAGGAACGTCCATCGCCTGGGGCGGGCAGGATCTATCTGCCGAAGCATCCGGCGCTTTCACCGGGGAAATTGCCGCCTCCATGCTGAATGATTTTGCCTGTAAATACGTCATCGTGGGGCATTCGGAGCGGCGGGCGTATCATCAGGAGAGCGATGATACGGTGGCCAGAAAATATGCGGCTGCCCGGGCGTCCGGACTTATACCGATCCTCTGTGTCGGGGAGACGCTCGAGGAACGCGAGCAGGGTATAACCGAGAAGGTTGTCGCGCGCCAGCTGGATGCCGTGATCAAACTTGAAGGTGTTGCCGCGCTTGCCGACGGCGTGCTTGCCTACGAGCCTGTCTGGGCCATCGGGACCGGGATGACAGCGACGCCGGAGCAGGCTCAGGACGTACATGCCTTTTTGCGCGCCCGGGTTGCCGATAATGACGCAGCTGTTGCCGAAGGACTGCGTATTCTTTATGGCGGAAGCATGAAGCCCGGTAATGCCGCCGAATTGATGGCAAAAGCGGATATCGATGGTGGTCTGATTGGCGGTGCGGCACTGAAAGCGGAAGACTTTCTCGGTATTTGTACAGCAGCAAACGATTGAGTAAGCGTTTAGATTGACGAAATCTGCGAGATCGCTTTCAGCGGCGGTCCATGCAGCTAACTTGGAACGAAGAACGAAATGCAGACTATTTTGGTGGTTGTCCATCTTTTTCTGGCCCTCGGCCTGATCGGCTTGGTGCTGATGCAGCACGGCAAGGGTGCGGATGCCGGTGCGGCTTTTGGCTCCGGCGCCTCAGGTACCGTGTTCGGTGCCAGTGGCGCAGCTAATTTTCTCAGCCGCGCCACGGCATTGCTGGCAACGCTGTTTTTCGTCACCAGTCTGGCGCTTGCCTGGTATGCCATGCAGACCACCGAGCAGGTTGGGTTGATGGAGGCGCCGCAAGTCACCACCCCCGCGCCGACGAAAGTCGAGGCCAATGAAGTGCCCGTGATTCCCGGTCAGGAAGACAGAGTGAATTCGGCCGCTGCGCCGGTACCTGTGATAGCGAACCCGGTTCCGGCTCCGAGTCAACCGGAAGAAGTTCCAAAAGTGGCAGAATAGTCGGGTTTAATCAGGTATACTTCGAACGCTTTTATAGCCGATGTGGTGGAATTGGTAGACACGCTATCTTGAGGGGGTAGTGGCGTAAGCCGTGCCGGTTCAAATCCGGCCATCGGCACCACACTGGAAGCGGTATCGCCGAATGGGCCGATACCGTTTTTCTTTGCATAAGAAATACATTATAAGTTGTTGATTATTAATAATTTTAGTTCAGATGTTATATTGACAGACCAGTCTTTGTTACAATAAAATTCTGGCCTTTATAAATAAGCTGATTCTATAAGCAACTCTTCCCGCAACGGGGGCTATGGAAATATGCTCGAAAATTATTTGCCTATCCTGGTTTTTGTCGCTGTCGGCATCGCTGTGGGTGTCGTGATGATAGCCCTCGGTTTTGTGCTCGGCACGCGCCGCCCGAACAGTGAAAAACTTTCACCGTATGAATGTGGCTTCGAGGCGTTTGAAGACTCCCGTATGAAGTTCGATGTCCGCTTCTACCTGGTTGCTATTCTGTTCATCATTTTCGACCTGGAGATAGCATTCCTCTTTCCTTGGGCCGTAGTGCTGGATAAGATCGGAATGGTTGGCTACCTCTCAATGACGCTTTTCCTGGGGATTCTGGTGATTGGGTTTATCTACGAGTGGAAGAAAGGAGCGCTGGAATGGGAGTAGAAGGCATCCTTGAAAAGGGCGTAATTACCACCACTGCCGATAAACTTATCAACTGGGCGCGGACCGGTTCGCTCTGGCCGATGACCTTCGGCCTTGCCTGTTGCGCCGTCGAAATGATGCAGGCCGGCGCCTCACGTTACGATCTCGACCGGTTCGGAATCATATTCCGGCCCAGCCCGCGCCAATCCGATGTGATGATCGTGGCTGGAACGCTGGTCAATAAGATGGCGCCAGCGCTGAGAAAGGTGTACGACCAGATGGCCGAACCCCGTTGGGTGATATCCATGGGATCCTGCGCCAACGGTGGCGGCTATTATCACTACTCCTATTCAGTTGTCCGGGGTTGTGACCGGGTAGTGCCCGTGGATATTTATGTCCCCGGCTGTCCTCCGACGGCGGAGGCGCTGCTCTACGGTATCCTGCAGTTGCAGGAGAAGATTCGCCGAACCAGCACCATAGCCAGGTAGGTGGGAGCCCATGAATGAATCAGTAAACAGTGGATCGGCTCAGCGGCATCAGGCGCTTGCAGAAAATCTGACCCGGGTATTCTCAGATCAGGGCTGCGTGATAAAGCAGGCGCTGGGAGAGGTCACCATTGAGATTTCCGCAGACCGTCTAATCGATGTGGCCACCAGGCTGCGCGATGAGTCTGACTTCAGATTCGAAGAACTGATGGACGTCTGTGGAGTGGATTACTCAGAATATGGCCGCTCGGAATGGTCCACCGGGGAAGCCTCGTTTACAGGTTTTGGGCGGGGTGTGGAGAGTTCCGGCGACCATGAACCGGAAAACGACCGCCGATTTGCCGTTGTCTATCATCTGTTATCGATATCTCTCAACATGCGCCTGCGCATGCGGGTTTTTGTCGACAGCGCCCAGCCCATAGTCAAATCCGTGATTCCGCTCTGGAGTTCGGCTGAGTGGTACGAGCGCGAGGCCTTTGATCTTTTCGGCATACTGTTCGACGGACACCCGGATCTGCGGCGCATACTCACCGATTACGGCTTTGTGGGGCACCCCTTTCGCAAGGATTTTCCGCTCGAGGGACACGTGGAGATGCGCTACGACAACGAGAAATCCCGCGTCGTGTATGAACCTGTGAGTATCGTGCCGCGTACGCTGGTGCCCAAGGTGATCCGCGAGGATAACCGTTACCTGGGTGATGCCAACCAACAGCAGGACCCAGCAGATGCCTGAGATCCGTAACTACACCCTGAACTTTGGCCCCCAGCATCCCGCTGCGCATGGCGTGTTGCGGCTTGTCCTGGAGATGGACGGCGAGGTGATTGAACGCGCCGACCCGCATATCGGACTGCTGCACCGGGCAACGGAGAAGTTGGCGGAATCCAAGCCGTATAACCACAGCATCCCTTACATGGACCGCTTCGACTACGTGTCGATGATGTGTAACGAGCACGGCTATGTCATGGCGATCGAAAAACTGCTGGGCGTGGAAGTGCCGGAAAGGGCGCTCTATATCCGCACCATGTACGATGAGATCACCCGGCTCCTGAATCATCTGATGTGGCTGGGTACGCACGCCCTGGATGTGGGTGCGATGACTATATTTCTCTATACTTTTCGCGAGCGGGAGGATCTGCTCGACTGCTACGAGGCGGCCTCTGGCGCGCGCATGCATGCGGCATATTACCGGGTAGGCGGTGTTTATCGTGATCTGCCGGATGAGATGCCCAGGCACGAGAACAACAAGTTCCGCAGCGATGCGGAGATCGCCAAGAAGAATGAAGTCCGGCAGGGCTCGTTGCTCGATTTTATCGAGGATTTTACCCGTCGTTTCCCCGGTCTGGTCGATGAGTACGAAACCCTGCTGACGGACAATCGTATCTGGAAGCAGCGCACGGTGGGAATCGGCGTTGTCTCTCCCGAGCGGGCGCTGCAAATGGGTTTCACCGGGGCCATGCTGCGTGGTTCGGGTATCGCCTGGGACCTGCGTAAAAAACAGCCCTATGCGGCTTACCGGAAAATGGATTTCGATATCCCGATCGGCCACAACGGCGACTGCTACGACCGCTACCTGGTGCGCATAGAAGAGATGCGTCAATCCAATCGCATTATCAAACAGTGCGTCGATTGGCTGCGGAAGAATCCGGGACCGGTGATCGTCTCGGATCACAAGGTCGCCGCACCAAACAGGGTTGACATGAAAGAGGGAATGGAGGGGCTGATTCACCATTTCAAGCTGTTCACCGAGGGCTACTGTACGCCGCCCGGCGAGGTTTATGCCGCGGTCGAGGCGCCCAAAGGCGAATTTGGCTGCTATATCATTTCCGATGGCGCCAACAAACCCTATCGCTTAAAAATTCGGGCGCCGGGTTTTGCCCATATGGCCGCCATGAATGAGATGGTCAACGGACACATGCTGGCCGACGTTGTTGCCGTGATCGGCACCATGGATATCGTCTTTGGGGAGGTCGATCGCTGATGGGTTTCAAGAATCTACCAATGAGCACCGCCAAGCCTTTGGAGAACAAGGATTCGCTGTTCAGTTCCGAGTTGCGGGCCGAGATCGACAAATGGATCGCCAAGTATCCGCCGGAGTGGCGCCAATCTGCGGTTATGGCGGCGCTGATGCTGGTCCAGGAGGATAACGGCGGTTATCTGACAACGGAGCTGATGGACAAGGTTGCCGCGTATCTGGATATGGCACCCATAGCGGTCTATGAAGTGGCCTCGTTCTACTCGATGTACGAGCGCAAGCCGGTTGGAAAACACAAAGTCTGCGTCTGCACCAACGTCTCCTGCATGATCAGCGGTTCCGATCGGATCGTGGAGTATCTTGAGCAGAAACTCGGTTTGAAACTGGGGCAATCCAGCGCAGATGGTAAGTACACACTGAAAGAAGTTGAATGTCTGGGGGCCTGCGGCGGCGCGCCCATGTTCCAGATCGGGAACAAGTACTACGAGAATCTGACGCCCGAGCTGATCGATTCAATTCTGGACGGACTGGAGTAAACGTCATGGCGAATGAAGTCTGTTTCCGGAATATGGACCAGGACCGACCCTGGCTGCTGGAGCAATACCGCAGCTGCGGTGGCTACGAGGTACTGACCAGGATTCTCAAAGAGAAGAGCTCTCCGGAGTCGATCATAAACGAAGTTAAAGCCTCCGGCCTGCGCGGTCGCGGTGGTGCCGGTTTTCCCACCGGTCTGAAGTGGAGCTTTATTTCGCGCAACGCGCCGGGACAGAAGTACGTTGTATGCAATTCCGACGAGGGGGAACCCGGAACATTTAAAGACCGGGATGTGCTTCGCTACAACCCGCATCAGTTGATCGAGGGGATGGTGATCGCCGGATACGCCATCGGCGCCACCTGCGGCTATAACTACATCCGGGGTGAGTTCTGGGAACCCTACGAACGTTTCGAGGCCGCGCTGGAAGAGGCGCGGGCGGCCGGGTTTCTGGGCAAGGATCTGTTCGGTTCCGGTTTTGATTTCGAATTGCACTCGCACCTGGGCGCAGGCGCCTATATCTGCGGTGAGGAGACGGCGCTGCTCGAGTCGATCGAGGGCAAGAAGGGACAGCCGAGATACAAACCGCCGTTCCCGGCGCACTTCGGTCTCTACGGCAGGCCCACCATTATCAACAATACCGAATCACTGGCCTCTATCCCGGTTATTTTGGAGAAAGGTGGTGCCTGGTTCAAAGAGTTGGGAGTGGAAAACAGCGGTGGCTCCAAGCTGTTCTCTATTTCCGGCAACATCAAGAATCCCGGCGTGTTCGAGATTCCGCTGGGGACACCATTTTCAGAACTTCTGGAGATGGCCGGCGGTATGAAAGACGGTAGCAGGATCAAGGCGGTGATTCCCGGTGGATCTTCGGCGCCGATTATTCCGGGTGAGCAGATGATGCAGCTGACGATGGATTACGATGCCATCGCCAAGGCGGGTTCCATGCTGGGCTCCGGGGCGGTCATCGTACTGGATGACAGCAACTGCATGGTGAAAGTGTTGGAACGTATGTCTTACTTCTATTTTGAAGAGTCTTGCGGCCAGTGTACCCCCTGCCGGGAAGGTACCGGCTGGCTCTATCGTGTGGTCAACCGCATAGAGACCGGGCGCGGAAGACCCGAAGACCTGGCGCTGCTGGACGATATGACGACCAAAATCGCCGGGCGCACTATCTGTGCGCTGGGGGATGCCGCCGCCATGCCGGTGCAGGGTATGTTGAAACATTTTCGCGAAGAGTTTGAGTATCACATAGCGCATAAACGCTGCCTGGTCGGTTGACCGGATGCCGAATGCGCTGCGTTGGATCGACTGCAAAACTCCGATCCAGATAACCGAAATAATTGTTTGCCTGTTTGACAGGCGGAAACTGGTTTTAGAGAGCAATATCAATGTCCGATGACCAGATGGTAACAATCGAAGTTGACGGCCGGGAGCTGAAAGCGAAGGCCGGTACTTTATTGATCGAAGTGACTGATGCGGCGGGTATCAGCGTTCCCCGTTTTTGTTACCACAAGAAGCTCTCCGTCGCCGCAAATTGCCGCATGTGCCTGGTGGAGGTGGCCAAGGTGCCCAAGCCTATGCCGGCTTGTGCGACGCCGGTCAATCAGGGTATGCAGGTTTTCACCCGCTCCCCGCTGGCGCTTGCCGCGCAGAAAGGAACGATGGAGTTTCTGCTGATCAACCATCCGCTCGACTGCCCCATCTGTGATCAGGGTGGTGAGTGTGAGTTGCAGGACATCGCACTGGGTTACGGCAACGACACTTCCCGTTTCGTTGAGGGGAAGAGGGTGGTTCCAGAGCGCGATATAGGTCCGCTGATCCAAACTGATTTCACACGCTGTATCCATTGTACCCGTTGCGTCCGTTTTGGCGCGGAAATCGCCGGTATCCGCGAACTCGGAGCGACTGGCCGTGGCGAGCACATGGAGATCGGAACCTACATAGAGAAGAGTGTCGATTCCGAATTGTCGGGAAACATCATCGACATCTGCCCGGTGGGATCACTCACCTCCAAGCCTTTCCTCTACAGCGCGAGAGCCTGGGAGTTGGTTCAGCGGAAAAGTATCGCCGCGCATGACTCGGTAGGTTCCAACCTCAATCTCCATGTTCGCAGTAACCAGGTGATGCGGGTTCATCCCAGAGATAATGAAACGGTGAACGAGTGCTGGATTTCGGACCGTGACAGATTCAGTTACGAAGGGTTGTACAGCGAGGACCGTCTTGCCCGCCCGTTGATCAAGAAAGGCGACAAGTGGATCGAGGCCGACTGGCGGGATGCACTGGATGCTGCCGCTCAGGGTCTGAAGAAGGCCCGGGGAACCAGCGGTAATCGTCTCGGCGCTTTGGTTTCCCCCGGTTCAACGCTGGAAGAGCTCTACCTGGCACAGAAACTGATGCGGGGTCTGGGCAGTGAGAATATCGATTTTAGAGTTCGTCAGGGCGATTTCCGCGGCGAAGAGCCCGCCTTCCCCTGGTTGGGACAGACCATTGCGGAATTGGATGAGTTGAATGCGGCACTGCTGGTCGGATCCAATATCCGCAAAGAGCAGCCGATTCTCGGTCATCGTCTGCGCAAAGCCGCGCTGGAGGGGGCGGATATCAGTTTCATCAATCCCCTGGAACTCGATATCAACTACCGTGCGACCCAGCTGGTGAACTCCCCGGCGGGTATGATTTCTGACTTGGCGGCAGTAGCTAAAGCACTCGGCGGAAGCGGTGATTTGATCGACGATGCGGATGTCGGCGAACCCCATCGCGCAGTTGCAGAGCAGTTAAAGTCCGCTACAAAGGCAACGGTTTTACTCGGAAATATCGCAGTTGCCCACCCCGATTACTCATTGATCCGGGGAGTGGCAAGCGTCATCGCGGAAAACAGCGGTGCGTTACTCGGATACCTGCCGGAAGCGGCAAACAGCGTTGGCGCCAGGCTGAGCGGTGCGCTCCCCGGTGCCGGCGGCAGCAATGCGCAGGAGATGTTCAACAATCCGCATAAGGGTTATCTGCTGATGGGAGTCGAGCCCGGTTTCGATTTCTGGAACCCGGCGAAGGCAATGGAAACGCTGGGTCAGGCAGAGTTCGTTGTGGCGCTGAGCGCCTTCAGATCAGACAGTCTGGAGCAGGTAGCGAACGTGATACTACCCATCGCCGGATTTGCGGAAACCTCCGGAACCTATGTCAATGCACAAGGGGATTGGCAATCCTTCAATGGCGCGGTGGCGCCTGCAGGCGAGTCACGGCCTGCCTGGAAAGTGCTGCGCGTACTGGGAAATTTGCTTGACGTCTCCGGCTTCGAGCAGGTCAGTTCAGAAGAGGTTCTGGCCGAGGTTCGTCAGCTCTCAGGCGACAAGAAACCGGAAAACAGCACCGTTAACGGCATTGAAAACGAGCGGCTGCTGGGAAGCACAGGACTGACCCGGATCGGCGATGTTCCGATCTACGCGGTAGACCCCCTGGTGCGCCGGGCCGCTTCCCTGCAGAAGACACGGGATGCAATCGAGGCAAGTGCCAGGCTTAATCCAAAGGAAGCGGAAAACGCTGGATTGGCCGATGGCGATAAGGCAATCGTGAAACAAGACAAAAGCAGCGCCGAACTGCGGGTGGTAATCGATTCTGCGGTACCCGATGGATGCGTGAGAGTTCCTGCCGGCCTGGCCGGAACCGAGACGCTCGGCGGACAGATTGGCAACGTGACCCTGGAGAAGGCGTAACCGATGGATTTACTGATGAGCCTCTGGGAGTGGTTGGGTGAGAATCTGGTCGTCATTCAGATTCTGATCAAGATCGTGATAATTGTTGCCCCGTTGATGCTGTGCGTGGCCTATTTTACCTATGCCGAACGCAAACTCATCGGCTACATGCAGGTGCGTATCGGCCCCAACCGGGTCGGTCCGCGGGGGTGGCTGCAGCCGATCGCCGACGCGGTCAAGCTGATGTTCAAGGAGATCATCATTCCCAGCGGCGCCAACAAGACGCTGTTTCTTATCGCGCCGATACTGACGCTGGGTCCGGCGCTGGCAGCCTGGGCGGTGTTTCCGTTTGATGACGGCCTGGTGCTCTCCGATATCAACGCCGGGCTGCTCTATCTGATTGCGCTCACATCGGTCGGGGTCTACGGCGTCATCATCTCGGGTTGGGCGTCCAACTCTAAATATGCTTTCCTCGGCGCCATGCGTTCCGCCGCCCAGATTGTCTCCTACGAAATCGCCATGGGATTCGCGCTGGTAGGCGTGCTGGTCGCTGCCGGCAGCCTCAATCTTGGAGATATCGTGCGCGCCCAGGAGGGTGACGGGGGGCTGTTCAACTGGTTCTGGTTGCCGCTGTTCCCGCTTTTCCTGATCTATTTCATCTCCGGTGTCGCCGAGACCAACCGCGCCCCATTCGACGTGGCAGAGGGTGAGTCCGAAATCGTGGCCGGCTTCCACGTGGAATATTCGGGCATGCCTTTTGCGGTCTTCTTTCTCGGCGAATACGCCAACATGATTTTGATATCGGCGTTGACCGCGCTGCTGTTTCTCGGCGGCTGGTTGTCGCCCTTTAACGGCTGGCCTCTGCTTGGGCCGATGTTCGACTGGGTGCCGGGTATTTTGTGGCTGTTCATGAAGACGGCTTTCGTCGGATTCTTTTTTCTCTGGCTGCGCGCCACCTTCCCACGCTATCGCTACGACCAGATCATGCGTCTCGGCTGGAAGGTATTTATTCCCATCACCATTGTCTGGATCATGGTGGTAGGTCTTGCCGTGGTGTTCGAAATGCCCTGGTGGTTTGATTGAGGCGGAGTGACAGATGAAAGTACTGCGTGACTACATCAAGAGTCTATTTCTGCTGGAACTGATGCGCGGACTGGCGTTGACCGGCCGTTATATGTTCAAAAAGAAATTCACCGTACAGTACCCGGAGGAGAAGGCGCCGATATCGCCGCGATTCCGCGGGCTGCACGCGCAGCGCCGCTATGCCGGCGGCGAAGAGCGCTGCATCGCCTGCAAGCTGTGTGAGGCAACCTGTCCGGCAGTGGCGATTACCATCGAAGCGGAACCCCGGGAAGATGGCTCCAGGCGCACCACGCGCTATGACATTGATCTGTTCAAGTGCATCTTCTGCGGCTATTGCCAGGAGTCCTGTCCGGTCGATGCGATCGTGGAGACCCGTCTCTACGAGTACCACTTCGAGAATAGGCAGGACGCCATTATGACCAAGGAGAAGCTGCTTGCCATGGGTGACAAGTACGAAGAACAGCTGGCAGCCGATATTGCGGCTCAGTCGAAGTACCGTTGAGTACAGCGGTGCGTAACGGGAAAACTGATTTTAACTGGATGATCTGATGACATTCGAACTGTTTGTCTTTTATGTTTTTGCCGCCATTCTGGTGTTCGCCGCAACCATGGTGATAACCCGAAAGAATCCCGTGCACTCGGCACTTTTTCTGGTTCTGGCGTTTTTTACCAGCGCCGGTATCTGGCTGCTGGCGGAGGCGGAATTTCTCGCCATCGTCCTGGTTCTGGTGTACGTCGGCGCGGTGATGGTGCTGTTTCTGTTCGTGGTGATGATGCTGGATATCGATGTCGCCACCATGCGCGCCGGGTTCGTCAAAAATCTACCGCTGGCGATTCTGATTGCGGTGGCGATGGTCGTCGAGATATTTCTGGTGGTCGGATCGGGCAGTTTCGGTCTGGATCAGTTTGCGGCGCCGCCGCCGCTCCCGGCTGACTACAACAACACCGCCGCGCTGGGCAATGTTCTCTATACCGAATATATGTACCCGTTCGAAATCGCCGCGGTCATCCTGCTGGTGGCAATTATCGCCGCCATCGGTCTGACCATGCGTAAGCGTCCCGAGACCAAATACCAGGATCCTTCCGAACAGGTACGTGTGAAGAAGGGTGAAGACCGGATAAGTGTACTCAAGATGGATGCGGAGGATTGATATGCTTGCGTTGACCGATTTTTTGATGCTCGGTGCAATCCTCTTCTCGCTCAGCGTGGCGGGGATTTTCCTGAACCGTAAGAACGTCATCATTCTGCTGATGTGTATTGAATTGATGCTTCTGGCGGTGAATATAAATTTCGTGGCCTTTTCCCATTTTCACGGTGATACGGTGGGGCAGGTGTTCGTGTTCTTCATTCTCACCGTGGCAGCGGCCGAAGCGGCAATCGGTCTGGCCATTCTGGTGGTTCTGTTTCGTAACCGGCGTACTATCAACGTCGAAGAGCTGGATACCCTCAAAGGTTAAGCATGGAAACACTTTATCTGATCATCGTGCTGGCGCCCCTTCTGGGGGCAATCGTGGCGGGCTTCTGGGGTGCGAAAATCGGCCGCGCCGGGGCGCACTGGGTTGCCAGCGGCGGCGTCGGGATTTCGACTCTGCTCTCACTATATGTAATGAGTGGATTCGTCTCGGGAAGCAGAGAGGTCTTCAACGGAACCGTCTATAGCTGGATGGTGAGCGACGGACTCAATATGGAGGTGGGATTTCTCGTCGACCAGCTCACCGCCGTAATGATGACTGTCGTAACCTTCGTTTCGTTCTGTGTCCACATCTATACCATCGGCTATATGGCGCATGATGAGGAGAACTGGCCGAAGGGCAGTCTTGCCGGAAGCAACAGCTACCAGCGCTTTTTCAGTTACATCTCCCTGTTCACTTTTTCCATGCTGATGCTGGTGATGTCCAACAACTTTCTCCAGCTCTTTTTCGGCTGGGAGGCGGTCGGACTGGTCTCCTATCTGCTGATCGGCTTCTGGTCGGTACGACCGACTGCTATCTTTGCCAACCTCAAGGCATTCCTGGTCAACCGGGTGGGCGATTTCGGCTTTCTGCTCGGTATTGCAGCGATAGCGATGTATACCAACAGTCTTGATTATGCCGAAGTGTTTTCCAAGATTCCCGGGCTGGCCGACACTCAGATCCAGATTATTGGTGGCACCAGTTGGTCGCTCATATCGGTAATCGGTATCCTGCTGTTCATTGGTGCCATGGGTAAATCAGCGCAGGTACCGCTGCATGTGTGGCTGCCCGACTCGATGGAGGGCCCGACCCCGATCTCCGCATTGATTCATGCCGCCACCATGGTAACGGCCGGCGTATTCATGGTCGCCCGGATGTCGCCGATCTATGAATTTTCCGAAACCGCGCTAAGTTTCGTGTTGGTGATCGGTGCCACCACTGCCTTCTTTACCGGTCTGATTGGTATCGTTCAGAATGACATCAAGCGTGTGGTTGCCTACTCCACATTGTCGCAGCTGGGTTATATGATGGTGGCGCTCGGCGTCTCCGCCTACGCCGCCGGTATCTTCCACCTGATGACCCATGCCTTCTTCAAAGCGCTGCTGTTCCTCGCCGCCGGCTCGGTCATCATCGGCATGCACCACGATCAGGATATCCGCAACATGGGCGGCATCCGGAAATACATGCCCTGGACCTACTGGACCTCGCTGGTCGGTTCATTGGCGCTGATCGGATTCCCCGGTTTTTCCGGCTTCTTCTCCAAGGATGCCATTATCGAAGCGGTGCACCACTCGACTATCGCCGGTGCCGGCTATGCTTACGCAGCGGTTCTTGTGGGCGTGTTTATTACCGCGCTTTACAGCTTCCGTATGTTCTTCCTGGTTTTCCATGGGAAGGGCCCGCGCGACGATCACGCCAGGGCGCACCTCAAGGAGTCGCCCAAAGTGGTTACCATACCGCTGGTGCTGCTCGCCATTCCCTCGGTCGGGATTGGCTATCTGACCATGGATGCTATGTTGTTTGGAGATTGGTTCAAGAACGTACTGTTCGTGTTGCCGCAGCACGATACCCTCGCAGAGTTGGGCAAGGGTATCCATGGGCCAAACTCCATGATCGCGCACGGTTTCATGGGACCAGCCCTTTATCTCGCCCTGGCCGGACTGATTGTTGCCTGGTTTATCTACACCCAAAAACCGGGCATTGCCGAGACCATCAAAACGCGCTTCGAGCCGCTCTACCGCATGCTGGACAAGAAATATTGGTTCGATGAGGCCTACCAGTTTCTTTTTGCCGGCGGCAGCAGGGGGTTGGGAAAGGCACTCTGGTCGAAGGGTGACCGCTACCTGATCGACACGGTGATTATCAATGGCTCGGCGCGTACCGTGGTTCGTATCGCGGATTGGGCTAGAACCATCCAGACCGGTTATCTTTTTCATTACGCCATCGCCATGATTCTGGGTCTGCTGTTGTTGCTGACCTGGTTCGTGATTGCTTAACAAGGCAGGAAACTACGCATGTTTGCAGATTGGCCCATTCTAAGTTTGACCATCTGGCTGCCTATCATCGGCGGTGCGCTGGTCCTCGCCAGCGGTGACAAGTCCGCCAACGCCACCCGCTGGACGGCGCTGGTCATTTCGGTGCTGACGTTTATCGCGAGCCTGCCGCTCTACAGCAGTTTCGATTCGACTACTGCGGAGATGCAGTTCGTCGAGCGGGTGCCGTGGATCACACTGTTCAATATCGAGTATTACCTGGGTATAGACGGTATCTCCATGCCGTTGATCATTCTGACCACCTTTATCACGGTGTTCGTGATTATCGCGGCCTGGGAGGTTATCCAGTACAAGCCAGCGAGTTATCTGGCGGCTTTCCTGATCATGGAAGGGATCATGGTCGGCGTATTCTCCTCGCTCGATGCGATGCTGTTCTACGTTTACTGGGAGGCCATGCTGATCCCGATGTTCCTGATTATCGGCGTCTGGGGTGGACCGAACCGGGTCTATGCGACTATCAAGTTCTTCCTTTACACATTCTTCGGTTCGGTATTCATGCTGGTCGCTCTGATCTACATGTATTTCCAATCCGGCTCTTTCGATATTTTGGCGTTCCACGATCTCAAGCTCGACTTGAGCGAGCAGATTCTGATCTTTGTCGCTTTCCTGCTGGCATTCGCAGTCAAGGTGCCCATGTGGCCGGTACATACCTGGTTGCCTGACGCGCATGTGGAAGCGCCAACCGGCGGGTCGGTTATTCTGGCGGCGATCATGCTGAAAATCGGCGGCTACGGCTTCCTGCGATTCAGCCTGCCGATATCGCCCGATGCAAGTCATCAGCTTGACTGGCTGATGATCAGCCTTTCGCTGGTCGCAGTTGTCTACATCGGCTTTGTCGCGCTGGTGCAGCAGGATATGAAGAAGCTGATCGCTTACTCGTCAATTGCGCATATGGGGTTCGTCACGCTCGGCTTTTTCATTGTCTTCACTATTGCCGCCAATCCCAATGCGGAAGCCGGTGCAATGCTGGGGGTTGAGGGAGGCATGGTGCAGATGGTCTCCCATGGCTTTATTTCGGCAGCCCTGTTCCTCTGTGTCGGGGTTCTCTATGACCGCGTGCACAGCCGCGATATTTCATCCTATGGCGGTGTGGTTCACACCATGCCGATTTTCGCCGGTTTCATGGTGTTCTTTGCGATGGCCAACGCCGGGTTGCCCGGCACATCCGGTTTCGTCGGTGAGTTCATGGTCATTCTGGCAAGCTTCCGCGCCGATTTCTGGTACGCGTTTCTGGCCGCCACCACGCTCATCATCGGCGCCGCCTATACCTTATGGATGGTGAAGCGCGTGGTGTTTGGAGAGGTCGCCAACGATAATGTTGCCGCGCTGCAGGATATAACCAGCCGTGAATTACTAATACTTGGCTCCCTGGCACTGGCGGTCCTGATGCTTGGCCTCTGGCCCGGACCTCTGGTGGAGGTGATGGATGCCTCGATCGCCAACCTGTTGAAGCACATCGCCGTTTCAAAGCTCTGATACGGCCCGTAACGAGATAAGTGTCCATGCCATTTGAGATGCCAAGTCTGATACCGGTCCTGCCGGAACTCTTTCTCCTCACCATGACCTGTGTGATTCTGGTGCTAGACCTGTTTCTTAAAGACGAGCAGCGGGTCATAAGTTATGGCCTGGCTCAGGTCAGTCTGTTGCTGGCTGTCTGTATCGTCTATCTGACGTCGGGCTCCGAGGCCGAGATAATTTTCTACGGCAGCGTGATTCGCGATCCGATGGGCGATGCACTGAAAGTGGCTATCTATCTGATCAGTGCGGGTGCTTTCCTCTACTCCAAAGATTATCTGCTCGACCGCAACCTGTTCAAGGGCGAATTCTACGTGCTCGGTCTGTTTGCCGTGCTCGGTATGACAGTGATGGTTTCGGCCAACAGTTTTCTGACCGTCTACCTGGGTCTCGAGCTACTGGCGCTGTCGCTCTATACCCTGGTTGCCTTCGACCGTGACTCCGAGGCCGGTTCCGAAGCCGCGATGAAGTACTTCGTACTCGGCGCTCTGGCTTCGGGCATGTTGCTGTACGGTATCTCCATGATCTATGGCGCAACCGGATCCATAGAGTTTCAGCCGGTGGCCCAGGCGGTGGCGGAATCGGGTATGGACAACATAGTGCTGGTGTTTGGACTGGTGTTCGTGGTTATCGGGCTCGCTTTCAAATTCGGTGCCGTACCGATGCATATGTGGGTGCCGGACGTCTATCACGGGGCGCCGACCGCAGTAACGCTGTTTATCGGCAGCGCGCCCAAGATAGCCGCTTTTGCGCTCGCAATGCGCCTACTTGTGGACGGACTCGGGCCGCTGCACGCAGACTGGCAGGGGATGCTGGTGATTCTGGCGGTGCTTTCAATGGCGCTGGGTAATGTGGTCGCGATTGCGCAGACCAACATCAAACGAATGCTGGCCTATTCGACCATCTCCCACGTTGGTTTCATCCTGCTGGGAATTCTAGCCGGAACCGGCAAGGGTTACACGGCGGCCATGTTCTACACCATCGTCTACGCGATGATGGCGCTTGGCGGCTTCGGTATCGTGATGCTGCTCAGCCGGCGCGGCTTCGAAGCGGAAAATCTGGATGACTATAAAGGACTGCACGACCGCAGCCCCTGGTTCGCGGCCATGATGCTGCTGCTGATGTTCTCCATGGCCGGCGTTCCCCCGACGGTGGGATTCTTCGCCAAGATGTTTGTGCTTGAGGCGGTGATCAGTATCGACATGCTCTGGCTGGCACTGGTCGGTGTCTTCTTCTCCATCATCGGCGTCTACTACTACCTGCGCATCGTCAAGCTGATGTATTTCGACAAACCGGTCGACGATACCCCGCTGACCGCCGGACTGGACACCCGCATCGCGCTCTCGGTGAATGGATTGATGATGCTGGCTCTGGGTATGTTTCCAGCGGCAATTCTCTCTATCTGCGCTGCTGCGATCGGTTCTGCTTAAGCGATCAAAGTCAGCCGATTTAACAAAGAGCACGAATAATTCGAAAGTACTTGCGCAAAGCCAAACCCAACTGTAATATTCGCCCTTCAGTTGCGGGGTGGAGCAGTCTGGCAGCTCGTCGGGCTCATAACCCGAAGGTCGGAGGTTCAAATCCTTCCCCCGCTACCAAATATTTAGTTTGAAAACAACGGTTTAGAGATTTATCTCTAGGCCGTTTTTCTGTTGAGGATAGTTAGTGACGGGATTTTGCCGGGATTGACCTCACATACCCGCTCCACTGCCGCCAATAGCTCCTCTATCTCAGGTGCCGAATAGTGTGACGTAATGTCACCATTCCTATGCCCAAGCAGCACCTTTCTGGTTTCGAGTGGAACTGACGCTGCGCGCAGCCGCCTCCCGAATGTGTGTTTCAAATCATGCACACGAAGATGAGCAAATCCCCAGGAAGCTGGTTCTCCGTATTTTCCTGAGTAAGCATCTGCAGCAGTCTCGCGTGCCCGCTTCCAGGCAGAATTGTAGATTCCACGGATTGGCTGACCCCGGTAGGTAAATACGCGAATAGCGTGCTTGCCTCGT
>Ga0316201_10000601_pt1 | contig 21149 bp, 16 predicted proteins | sample CS6wburrow_MG_FD_204516 | JGI IMG/M metagenome (GOLD analysis project Ga0316201, IMG submission 204516) | Coastal sediment microbial communities from Delaware Bay, Delaware, United States - CS-6 worm burrow | ecosystem: Environmental > Aquatic > Marine > Coastal > Sediment | place: USA... | reverse complement strand
GCAATGGCACGACCCATGTGATTTTTGAACCATTGGATTTTATTGCTCGGCTGGTGGCGCTGGTGCCGAAACCAAGGGTAAACCTAATCCGGTTTCACGGCGTTTTCGCCCCCAACAGCAAGTATCGGGCAAAGGTGACACCAACCAGGCGGGGCAGGCGTAAAAAGTGCCACGCGGCGGATGAGGCCGACCAAACCCCTGCGGAAAAGCGGGCTTCGATGACCTGGGCAAAGCGGTTGAAGCGCGTTTTCAATATAGACATTACAACTTGCGACCAGTGTGGCGCTGACGTCAGGATCATTGCCAGTATCGCCTAAGGGCGCCTACTCTTGGTGAAGACCCGGCAGTGATTCAGAAAATACTTGCCCACCTGGACAATACAGCAAGGTCAGCGGTGGCGGCACTTTTGCCGGATTGCCGAGCTTCGCCGAATCTGCCAGCAGGGTTATTCGACTGAGGAAACAAACTCAATCATGGCACAGATTTGCTGTTCCCACTTTGGTAATGGTATGGCTGATATCGTCCCGGGTTCAGGAATTGGCAAAAAACACGGTTGTATCCGGTCAAAATTCTGACATGAGCACAAAAAGTTGACCAGTTTACCTGGAGTTTCGGTTGAATATTTGGTGTGAGGGGATGTTTGGTACTTTGATTCTTATGTGAATATAGCGTTTATGTTGCTTATACTCTTGTTCGCGACCGGTTTGTCTCCGAGGCGGCGCACGGATACAGCCAGATCTGGCAGGGACATTATACACAGGAAGATGGGGACCGGATGCGGGCCAGCTTCGCCGACGGCAGCGGGGTGGATCTGATCGTGATGGCCCCTGACAGTATTTCAGTGAAGACGGAAGGCCGGGCCGGTAAACAGTGGAGCGTGGTGGAAACGGAAGGATCGGGGACGACGGAGATCATCACCCTGATTGCGCCATTCGAAAGCTACCGTCTGGCGGCAACGAGGGACGCGGATTCCCGATCCGTGCGGATGGGGGACTGGCGGGTTGACCGATCTCCAGCGGGCATAACCGTCCGCCATGAGGATGGCCGGATGCTGCGGGTGGAGTGAGGCGCCTCGGGGTGGGGGAGAAGGCGGTCTTAAGTGGGACTTTGTGTCCTTGTGACTTTTGGATTGAACAGGAGAGGAAAATGAGCCGACATCAGGTCGTACAGCGTCTTGTCGATATCGGAGCGGTTGCGGTGATCCGAATGGGCGATTCATCGGGGCTTCTCAAAGTTGCCGAAGCCCTGCATGCAGGGGGTATTCCGGCGTTGGAGATAACCATGACCACGCCCAATGCGCTTGCCGTCATTGAAGCCACGACAAAAGAACTCGGTGACGATGTCCTGGTGGGAGTGGGCTCGGTGCTGGATTCGGAAACGGCGCGACTGGCCATTCTGGCTGGAGCCAGCTTTGTGGTCAGTCCGGTCTTCAAGCCGGAGATCCTGGCCACCGCCCATCGCTACGATGTCGCGGTGATGCCAGGGTGTTTCGCACCTACGGAAATCCTGACTGCCCATGAGGCTGGTGCGGATATCGTCAAAGTGTTCCCAGCCGATGTGGTGGGGATGCCGTTCTTCAAGGCGGTCAAGGCGCCCATGCCGTTCTTGAACCTGATGCCGACCGGCGGGGTGAGTCTGACCAATGCCGGAGACTGGATCCGTGCCGGCGCCTGCGCGGTAGGGGTGGGATCGGCCCTGCTGGACAAAAAAGCCATCGCCGCGGAAGACTATGCCCAACTGACGGCCAACGCCCGCCAGCTGAAGGCCAGCGTGGACGAGGGGCGGCGGAAAAAATAAATGATCACACCAAGCCTCAAAGACATCAGGGGCGCCAAGATGGTCCACGTTCGGGTTTTTCTCATCCCCAATGCCTTAGTGGTCTTGGCTGCTTCGTGCCTTTGTGTAGGTTTTTGAAAGGAGAAGGCTCATGGCAAAGAAAGTGGTCACTTTCGGAGAAATTATGCTGCGGCTGTCCACGCCCGGGTTCTCCCGGTTCGTGCAGGCCCAGCAATTCGATGTCACCTATGGCGGGGGCGAGGCGAATGTCGCGGTCGCCCTCGCCAATTACGGCCTCGCCAGCTATTTCGTCTGCCGATTGCCCACCCACGAGATCGGCCAGGCCGCCGTCAATCACCTGCGCCGCTTCGGGGTGAAGGATGATTTCATTGCGCGGGCCGGGGATCGCGTGGGCATTTACTTTTTGGAGACAGGAGCCAGCCAGCGATCCTCCAAGGTGGTCTACGACCGGGCCCATGCCGCGGTGACGGAGATCCAGCCGGGAGAGGTCGATTGGGAGGCGGTGTTTGAAGGAGCGGACTGGTTTCACTGGACCGGCATTACTCCGGCCCTTGGTGAACACCCCCGGCGCGAACTGATGGCGGCCTGTCGCGCGGCCCGGGCGGCGGGAGCGACGATCAGCGCCGATCTCAACTACCGCAAGAAGCTCTGGACGACCGCAGAAGCCCAGGCCACCATGGTGCCGTTGATGGAATTTGTGGATGTGTGCATCGCCAACGAGGAGGATGCCGAGAAGAGCTTGGGGATGGCCGCCGCGCATAGCGATGTGGAAAGCGGTGACATCGATGAAGCCGGGTACGCCCAACTCGCCACGGATCTGAAGACGCGCTTCGGTTTCCAGGCCGTGGCGATTACCCTGCGCGAGAGTTTCTCCGCCTCGCGGAACGGCTGGAGCGCCATGCTGCTGGATGAACGCGACTGCAGCGAGCCGTATCGGTCCCGCCGCTACGACATTCAGATTGTTGACCGTGTCGGCGGTGGCGATTCCTTTGCCAGCGGATTGATCTACGGGCTGCTGACCAAAGAGGACTCCCGGAAAGCATTGGAATACGCGGTGGCGGCCTCCTGCCTGAAACAGACCATCCCGGGCGACTTCAATCTGGTTTCGGTGGACGAAGTGGAGAAGCTTGCCGGTGGCTCGGGATCGGGACGCGTGGAGCGCTGATATCCGTGACTTTTCCATGCCGCTCGTGCAAGGATAGTGGAAAATGACGGTTATGCTGCCGCGAGCGGCTTTCTTCTATCGCACGTTTCACGTGGAGTTGTAGAGGCCAGCCAGCTCGAATTGAGTCATGCTGCTCCGAGCGGGAAAGATTTGAAGCGAAACGTTTTGAAAGGGATAAAATGAAACATGCTCTATTGCTGGCCTGCGCCGTTCTGCTGCTGGTATCCTGTGGCGGGAATTCAAATCCGGAAACTATTTATGTAAAGGATATTGAGGAACTGGATAATGCCATTGGCCAGGCGACTCCCGGAGATGAAATCGTGCTGGCAAATGGAGTCTGGAAGGATGTCCGAATCAAATTTTTCGGAATGGGCACCAAGGACGACCCGATCACCCTTCGCGCGGAAACGCCGGGAAACGTTCACATCGAAGGGGAGTCGTTTTTGCATTTGGGAGGACAACATTTAATCGTTAGTGGGCTGCTGTTCCGAAACGGCCATTCGCCGTCCAATGGAATTATTCGATTCAGAATTGGAATGGACGTGTTCACGGCGAGTCCTGAAGTAACATCACCCATCCCCAAGGCGCTCGAAGCCACCAAACCAACAAAAAACTACCTAACTCCACTTGTTCTCTTGCGGTGTTAAGTCGGTTAATTCGTCAATCCGGATCGCCCGGCCCTCATCAATACTGTGCCGCGCAGCAATGCCAACGAGTACTGCCATGGCGCCGTCGCGGAAATTGGAACCCTGGTGGAGACCAGGGTTGGCAACCTTCCCGCGCAATATTTCATCCATCATGATCGGGTCCCCGCCCCAGTGAGCCTTGCGGATAAAGGGGTGCTTGATACGTGTGAACTCGCCAAAGTTTGGTTGCGTGACGATCTCGTGATACTTCAATTCGGCCGTGGAGTGAGTGGTGTGGTCCATGCCTTTTTCATAAATCCTGGACTGGTCTTCCTGCTCTTCCAGCAATGAAGGCACCCCTTCCCATGTTTCCAGGCGTCCTTTTTTGCCATTAAAGGCAAGGCGGAACCCCTCGTAGGGTGAATAGGTGGTCAGCGAATATGCCACTTGAACGTTGTTGGCATACCTGATCTGCACGGCCATCTTGTCAAAGATATCTATCTCGTTTCGCCAAACGCAACCATCGCGAATATACCCGTCATGGTGTTCATTGGCCTTGTAAAGATCCATGGCCATCTGGTCCTGGCTGATATCCCAGAAATATTCACAATTGTCCTTGTGCGGGCAACCGCTGCAACGCGCAGAACGGAAAGCATTATTGGAACCGTAGTGTTCGAGCCCGCCATAGGCGTGAACCTCCACAGGGTCCGAACCAACCCACCAGTTCAGCAGGTCGAAATGATGAGCAGCCTTGTGCAGTAAAAGCGTGCCACCTTTCTCGCGGATACCATGCCAGCGCCTGAAGTAGGATGCACCGTGGTAGTTGTTCAGGTACCAGTTGAAATCAATGGAAGTGACATCTCCGATGGTTCCGGAGGTCAGCAGCTTTTTCACTTCGGTAAAGAGGGAACCATAACGGTAGTTGAACCCCATGATCAGTTGCGCTGAAGATTGGCGCGCAGCGTTGACGATATCCTGGCATTTGTCCGCAGTGGTCGTCATGGGTTTTTCAGTGACCACGTTGATGCCGGCATTCAGCGCCTTGACGATAAATTCATCATGGGTGTTGTCCACCGTGGCCACCATCACCAGGTCCGGTTTGGCCACCGCCAGCATTTCGTCAAAATGGGTAAACGTAGGGCAGTCGGGTACACCGATATAAGACTTACCAAATGCAAGGCGTCCCGGGTTGATATCGCAAAGGCCGACAAATTCAGCAACATCACTGTAATTTTGCTGGATAAACTGGCCCCAGAACTTGACGCCGCGGATGCCGGTGCCAACCAGGGCCACGCGGGTTTTGACATTGTCTGCCAGGGTGAAACCGAAAGGAGAGCTTGCAAGTATCGCAGCGGTGCCGATGGCGCCGCTATTGCCGATAAAGCTTCGACGTGTCATGTTCCTGCTATCGTCTGTCATCAGGGATAACTCCTGTGCTGAAGGGTCTATTCGTTGGCTGGCTTGCCGATCGTTGCCAGGATGCCACCATCGACATATATCACCTGGCCGGTGACAAAGTCGCTTGCCCGTGAGCTCAGGAATACTGCCGCGCCCTTGAGATCGTCCGGGTCACCCCATTTTCCGGCAGGTGTGCGCTGGATGATGAAATCGTTAAAGGGGTGGCCGTCAACACGAATGGGTTCGGTCTGGCTGGTGGCAAAATAACCGGGGCCGATGCCGTTGACCTGCACGTTATGTTTGGCCCACTCGGTGGCCATGTTGCGGGTCAGCATTTTCAGGCCGCCCTTGGCCGCGGCATAGGCGCCCACGGAGTTACGTCCCAGTTCCGACATCATCGAACAAATGTTAATGACCTTGCCGCCACCACGCCTAATCATGGATTTAGCCACAGGCTTGGTCATCACGAATACACCGGTGAGATCGGTACGAATAACTTCTTCGAACTCGGCTGTCGGCATGTCCAGCAACGGAATGCGTTTGATAATACCGGCGTTGTTTACCAGGATGTCTATCGGGCCAACTTCCTGCTCGATCTTGGCAACTGCCGCCTCCACACTCGCTTCATGGGTGACATCAAAGCGGTAACCATGAGCGGTAATGCCTTTTGCCCGGTATTGCTCGACGGCCGCTGCGATTTTTTCATCGCTTGAATGGCCATTGACCACCAGGGTCGCACCGGCCTCACCGAGCCCCATGGCCATTGCCATGCCCAGGCCATGGGTTGCGCCGGTAACCAGTGCCACCTTGCCGCTAAGGTCAAAAAGTGCAGTAGACATAAGCAGAATCCCTATGAAGTAAAATCAGCCGGCTGGATTTTGTCCATATCGTCATAGTCCAGGTTTTCCCCGGCCATGCCCCAGATAAAGGTGTAATTGCATGTACCGGCCCCGGAGTGGATCGACCAGGTGGGGGAGATCACAGCCTGATCATTGGCCATCCAGATGTGCCGTGTCTCGTCTTTTGTCCCCATAAAATGGCAGACCGCCTGGTCCTCGGGTACCTCAAAGTAGAAATAGGCTTCCATGCGCCGGCTGTGGGTATGTGCCGGCATGGTGTTCCAGACGCTGCCGGGCTTGAGTTCGGTCATACCCATTTGTAACTGGCAGGTTTCAACCACGCCGTGCACGATCAGCTTATTGATGACGCGGTGATTGGATGTTTCCAGTGAACCCAGTTCGACCTTGATTGCATCGGCCAGACCCACTTTCTTGTTGGGGAAAGCATGATGAGCGGTGGCGGAGTTCAGGTAAAACTTGGCCGGTTTACTGGCGTCCACGCTTTCAAAAACCACTTCTTTGGCCCCGGCGCCTACGTAAAACGCTTCCTTGTAGGCGATTTCGTAAGTCGTGCCATCCACCTTGATGCGACCCGCACCTCCGACATTCACCGCACCCAGTTCACGCCTGTCCAGGAAATGTTCTGCCTTTAATGGGTCGATGGCTTCAAGCGCAAGCGGTTCAGCCGCAGGACAGGCGCCGCCGACGATGAAGCGGTCGATCTGTGAGTAAACAAGATTGATCTCACCGGCTTTGAATAAGCCGCCCACATGAAAATTTTCACGTAAACGGGCGTTGTTATAAGTCTCGCAATCGGCCGGGTGTACAGCATAGCGTTCTTCGTAGTTAATGGTCATTTCGTAGTTCCGTTCATTGTGATAATTCAGAAAATTGCAGTATCGCCATAATGGCAGGGCCGAGGCCCTTGGGGTCATTTTTGACCACCCGTTCGCTCATATAATATTGATAGCTCCCGTCACGTCCAAAGCCCAGTCCGCCGACCTCGCAGATGTTGGTCAGGTTGAATGCACCGCTTGCATCAATGGCGACAAATTCGCTAACCAGACCCTGGTAGGCTTTTTTAGTTGCCGCGACATAAGTATCCGGCAGGTAACCTTTATTGATGGCCTTGGCCAGAAAGTAGGTGAACATCGCCGAGCTGGAAGCTTCGCGGTAGTTGCCCGGTGCATTGGGCATATCCATGATCTGGTACCAGGTGCCGGTATCATCCTGGGTCTTGAGCAGGCTTTCGGCCAGTTCGGGAATGATCTTCAGCAATGGTTCACGAAGTGCTGTCTTGTCAACCGGGATCACATCCAGGATATCCACAAGTGCCATGGCGTACCAGCCCAGCCCGCGGGCCCAGACATAGCGGGAGCGGCCGGTTTCAGGGTCGGCCCAGTTCTGCTGTTTTGCCTCATCCCAGGCGTGGTAGTAAAGACCGCTATCGGCATCACGCAGATGGGACCTTGCAATGGAGAATTCAGTGAGAGCCTCATGGAGTTTTTCATCATCGCCTTGCATTTCGCCGACACCGGCCAGGAAGGGCATGCCCATGTAAACACCATCCAGCCATAATTGATGCGGATAACGTTGCTTGTGCCAGAATGCGCCCTCGGTTGTGCGCGGGTGATCGTCTAATTGCGCGGCCAGGGTTTCGATGGCGGCAAGGTATTTGGGGTCACCATGTTGCGCATATAGCCGCTGAAGCATCTTGCCCGAATTGATGTTATCAATATTAAAATCACCGGCTTTATAAGTCAGGATGGTGCCATCGTCTTGCAGAAAACTGTCGATGGTACGTTGAGCATATTCAGCGAACTGCATATCGCCGGTTGCCTTTGATACGTCATCCATCGCCTCCATCGTCAGTCCGGTGGTGTAGGACCAGCGGCTGGGGCGGTGACCGACGCTGTCATATTGACCATAAGAAAGCGTATCGCCACGGCGTTGCATTTCCGAAACAGCCAGTTGCCGGGCTATTTCCAGTGGATCAAGTGAGCTGAGTTTTTCCGACAGCTGGGTTTTCAGGCGCACACGAGGCGGAATAGTGCGTTTTTCAATCTCGCCCGCCAGGTAAGCTTCCAGTTCCTGACGGGTTTGAACACCACCTTCCGCGCCTGCCCAAAGTGCGCCAAACGCATAAGAAAGCCGGGTATTGCGTGGCTTCATCACAAGCACATAGCTGTTTTCGTCACGTGTCTGTTCCGCCAGGTCCATTTTTCTGAACAACACCACCATGCCCAGGTTGTCGTCAAACAGTGTTTGCTTGCCAAAGCTTGCCATATAGCTCCAGGCTTCACCGGTAACATCCAGGTCGCCCATCAACAACTCGGTGCCGGGGTGGGCAACAATGCCGACGGCGAAATTGTCCAGCGGGCCTGAGGTTTCAAGGCTGACATCGACAAAGGGACTGCCGGCCTGCATCGACAGGATCGCTTTAAGGTCTACCGTTTGCGCGCCTGTGTTCCATCCCTGGTAATCAATCTCAAACGATGAATGGACCGGACCATTGGAAAGAATCGTGGTAGAGCGCTCTTTTACGTCGGAAACCAGAACGGTTTTTGTACCATCCCAGTAACCATAACCGCCCATACCCAGACTTTGACCGACTTTCAGAATATCAGCGCCCCAGTCTGCCATTTCATGGTAGCTGGAGTAACCGACCTGTCCCACATCCTGAAGCACCATGGCGGATGTTTTTTTGCCAAAAATGTCAAAGCCATTACGCCAGTCAAGATACACCCGGTAACCGATAACATCGCTTTCGATACCGGGTCCCTCGTAGCGGATATATTCGCTGTGATCGGTGTATTGGGGTGGGTTGGTAACATGGTTTACATTTTTGAATGAACCGCCAACGTACTTCGCATCCTGCCACTCACCACCTTCCTTGATGGATACCTCGGCCTGGGTTCTGGCTGGAAATGCCTGTTCTGCTTCCTGCCGGTTGATCACAAAGTTATAGCTTGCTGCGGCATCCAGGTCGGTCAAAAACACCAGGCGATCGGGTGTATTGTCGGCGTTATCGTCCACCAACTGGGTAGCCTGTGCGGTATCGCCCTGCCACACTTGAAGCGGTCCTACCGTCACACCCAGTTCATCAAGGGAGAAACTCAGCAGCGTATCTGTCCTCGGAAATTCTGAAGGATTGGAAACCTCCAGTGTTGCGACGGCTTCAGGGGCGGTTTCAGCTGGTGCTGTCTCAACCGGAGGAGTCGTTGTGGCTACCGGTGTTTCCGTGGTTCTGTCGCAACCCGACAGGGCCACTGAAACGATAAAAAGGGCTAACAATTTTTTCATGGGTTTATCCTTAGTCCATCAAGCCGAAGAAACGCGGTAACCATTCACTGATGGCCGGTATATAGGTTACTGCCAACAGGGCAATAAACATGGCAACGTACATGGGCATCAGTGGCCGGACAATTTCCGCCACCCGTGTTCGTCCCACGGCGCAGGCGACAAATAATATCGTTCCCACCGGTGGTGTGCACAGTCCGATCGACAGGTTCAGCACCATCATGATGCCAAAATGCAATGGCGTCATTCCCAGCGCAACCGCCACGGGCAGGAAAATGGGCGTAAAGATCAAAACTGCCGGGGTCATGTCCAGAAAGGCGCCGACGATCAGCAAAATGAGGTTGATGATCAGCAGAATGATGATCGGGTTATCGCTAAGCGTCAGCAGGGCGTTGGCTGCCAGTGTCGGGATGTTCTCAAAAGCCAGGATCCAGGACATCGCCATCGAGGTGGCAATCAGCAGCATGACAATCGCCGTGGTGCGTGTGGCCTGCAGCAGTATCTGGCCGAGGTCGGAGAATTTGACTTCCTTGTGCACAAATACCGATAGCAGCAATGCATATAAAACCGCAATCGCACCCGCTTCGGTGGCGGTGAATATGCCACCCAGAATTCCGCCGATCACCAGGATGATCAGGAACAGGCTCGGCAGTGCGGCAATGGTTTTACTGAGCACCACGGGAAGGCTGACCCGTTCACCGCGGGGGAAGTTATATTTACGGGCATATCCCGCACTGACAATCATCAGGCCCACCGCCACCAGGATACCGGGCAGATAGCCACCTATGAACAGCGCCGAGATAGACACGCCACCACTGGCGACGGCAAATACGATCAGGATGTTGCTGGGGGGTATCAGAAGGCCGGTGGTGGATGCGGCAGCGGTCAGTGCAGCATTGAATTCTTTTGGGTATCCGTCTTTTTCCATGGTCGGCATCATGAAGCTGCCAATGGCCGAGGTGGCCGCCACCGCAGAACCGGAAATGGCCCCGAATAACGCGCAGGAGATCACGTTGACAAAAGCCAATCCGCCCGGCAGCATGCCCACCAGCGCTTTGGCGAAATCGATCAACCGATGTGCGATGCCGCCCTGTCCCATTAACTGGCCGGACAATACAAACAACGGTATGGCCAGCAATGCAAAACTGTCCAGCCCGCCGGCCATTCTTTGTGCGACCGTGGTTAATGCCGGCAGCAGGTCAACCGAGACCAGCATGGTAGCGAGAGTTGCAAGGCCAATCGAAAAGGCAATCGGCACACCCAGTGCAAGCAAGCCGGCAAAAACGAGAACCAGTATGGCGACAGTCATGAGCTTGCTTCCTTAAAATTGCCAATAAATGAGACGATGCTGTAATAAACAATCAGCACCCCGCTCAATGGCAGCACGATGTACACCCAGGACATTGGTATGCCCAGAACCGCAGTTGTCTGTTTAAGCTCCCAGGTCAGTTGCACCAGCAAGGCACCACCGACCACGAGCACCGCCAGCGCGAAAGCGCCACAAGCGAAATCCGAGAAAAGACTCAGCCGCCGTTTGCCAACCGGGCCCACTTTTTGTGGCAACAGGTCCAGGCCAAGATGGGATTTTTCACTGTAAGCAAATACCGCGCCGAGCAGGCCAACCCAGATTAACAGCATACGGGCGACTTCTTCGGTCCACGGGCTCGGGTCACCCATGGCGTAACGTGAGAACACCTGCCATGACACGACCACGACCATCAGGGCCATGCATGACGCCACCAGTATCTTTAGTATTTTGTCCAGGAATCCGGTCATTATCTTTCCTCTACTCATTCGCAATGGCTTGCAAAAGCTCGCCAACAGCGGTGCCCTTATATGCGGCTTTCATATCTTCCACGGCGTTCATAAATGGTTGTTTGTCGGGGCGGATGATTTCAACGCCACTGGCTTCAATTTTTGCCAGCGCGTCATCGCTGGCCTGTTGCCAGAGCTCCCCCTGGTAGGCCGTGCTGTCATCTACTGCACGCTGCAACCAGCCCTGTTGTTCCGGCGTCAGGCCGTCCCAGATATGCAGGCTCATCAGCAAAATATCCGGTACATAGGTATGTTCGTCAAGAATGTAATACTTGCAAACCTCGTACTGGCGGGAAAGATAAAGGCTGGGCGGATTGTTTTCCGCACCATCCACCACGCCCTGTTGCAGCGCAGTGTAAAGCTCACCCCAGGAAATCGGCGTAGCTGCTCCGCCCATGGCTGCGATCATGTCGACCGAGGTCTGGCTTTTCTGGACGCGAATTTTAAGGCCCTTCAGGTCAGCCGGGCTGTGGATGGCGGTATCGACGGTATAGAAACTGCGACTGCCGGCATCGTAGTATCCCATGCCACGTAACCGGACCTTTTCAGGCGCCAGCAGCAATGACTTTCCAATATCAGATGCCAGTACCTTTTTAAAATGTGCGGTGTCACGAAAAACATAGGGAAGGCTGAATATCTTCATTTCCGGCACAAAGCTTTCCAGCGGGCTGGATGACACCTTGGTCATCGCCAGGCTGCCGATCTGCAGCAACTCGACCAGCTCCCGTTCTGACCCCAGTTGTCCGCTGGGATAGATCTCGATTGCCATTTTGCCGCCGGAATAAAATTCCAGGCGTTCAGCCATGTGCACCATGCCCTTGTGCACAACATGACCGGTGTCCAGCGCATGACCGAGTTTCAGAATAGTGATTTCGCTTTTAGGACCGCAGGAAACCAGTACCATTGCCAGGCTGGCAATCAATACCCGAACAACGGACATCATCTGAACTCTCATTCCACTCTCTCCACGAAAACAGGTAGGTGAATATACGATACATCATGAGCTACAACCCAAAACTCAATAAATCAAGTATTGTATATGCCACCGGTAGCACTATATTATATTTGGGGCAAGGTTTCGATGGAAGGATGCAAATATTTATAGAAGATCTTATTAAAGCAATTAATCTTTCTATTAGCCCGGTTCAAGCTGAGTATTGACGCCCATGCAGTCGATTTCTGATATTTTGTTCTATGAGTCATGCTTGCCCTGACGATTGAAACCCGGCGGAAAATATCAAGAATGATTGGGGAATGCCTGACTGATGGTATGACAGTGGCAAGGTTTGTGATACTAATGCATCAAATGAAACTGAGTGATTTATGAACCAACAGAAAACCACGATCACTGATGTTGCCAGACTGGCCGGTGTATCGAAACGAACTGTTTCGAGGGTCATTAATAACTCGTCAAAGGTGGGTGAAGCGACACGCAAAAAGATCCAGGCGATTATTGATGACCTGAATTACAGCCCCAATACCCAGGCGCGCGGACTGGCATCCAGGCGGTCTTACCTGCTGGGCATGATTTACGACAACCCTGATGCCTTTTACATTGATGCGGTGCAACGGGGTATGTTGAGCGTATGCCGCGAGTTTGGTTACGAACTGGTGGTTCACCCCTGCGACAAGAACTCTGACAGCCTGACCAACGAGGCTGTTAACTTTGTTAACCGGTCAAAGTTGGATGGTGTACTGATATTGCCGCCAATTTCAGAAAACAATGAACTCGCGGAAGCGCTGGTGAAGGCCGGTATCAATTATGTACGGCTTGCCTCGATTGCATTGGATAAGGCCGAACATGTGGTCATATCAAACGAGCGTGCCGCGACGGCCGAGATGACCGAGTACCTGATTGGCCTGGGCCATAAAAACATCGGGTATATCACCGGGCCTGAAGGCCTGAAATCAACCCTTGAGCGTCGTGAAGGTTTCTGCCAGTCGATGCAGAAACATGGGCTCGAGCTAAATGAGAATATGATCGCACGTGGCGCCTACACCTTTGACTCGGGTGTGGAGTGTGCGCTCCAACTGCTGGCCAGCCATAAACCTCCAACCGCTATCTTTGCCAGCAATGATGAAATGGCCACCGGTGTGATCAATGCGGCAAGAAGTATTGGCATGAAAGTGCCTGAGGACCTGTCTGTCGCCGGGTTCGATGACAGCTTGTTAGCCTCCCGTTTTATACCAAAATTGACCACCATCCGGCGCCCGGTTATGGAAATGGCTCGAATGGCAGCAAGCAAACTTATCGCTTCTATTGATGGCAGGGATGAAGACGCCCGTATCGGGGTTATCCTGGTCCCGTCATTGGTAGTGCGGGATTCAACCCGCGCTATTTGAACACGCTGCCTTTTTTTATCTTTTGAATTGCCACCGGTAGCAATTCCGACTATTCTGTATAAATCGTATCCATACCAAGCTCAATTTTGATTTGATCAGGTTTTCTTATGCAGGTATTACCACGCCGTGAATTACTAAAACTGTTTGCCGGTCTCGGCCTGACGCCAGCCTTGTTGACGCTTGGCTGTCGTGCAGTGATTGACCGCTGGGACATGGCCGGGTTGATCCGTTCGCGTATCAGGACGCCCCGTATTCCCGCAAATGACTTCCCCATTACGGATTTCAACGCCGTCGGAGACGGGCAGACCGATTGCAGTGCGGCGATTGCCGATGCCATTGCCGCTGCCAGTGCGGCAGGTGGGGGGCGGGTGATTGTCCCCAAGGGCGTATTTCTGACCGGCCCCATACACCTTGAAAGCCATATTGAACTGCACATCGAAAAGGAAGCGACACTTTCATTTATTCCGGAACCGGATCGCTACCTGCCGGCTGTTTTCACCCGTTGGGAGGGTGTGGAACTGATGGGATTGTCGCCGTTGATTTATGCGTTCGGTAAAACGGATATAGCGATCACAGGGCAGGGCACACTTGATGGGGGTGCAGATGATACGCATTGGTGGTCATGGAAAGGCCCTTGGAAAGGCAAGTTCGGAGATGCCGAGCTAACCCAGAAAGCAGCGCGTGATCAACTCTTTGCAGATGCAGAATCAGGGGTGCCTCCGGAACAACGTCACTTTGCAGAAGGCGCCTATCTGCGCCCGCCTTTCATCCAGGCCTATCACTGCGAATATGTGTTGATTGAAGGCGTCACCATCATTCGGTCACCGTTCTGGTTAATCCACCCGGTGTTGTCGACAAGCGTTACCGTTCGAGGTGTGACCTGTCAGAGCAAGGGGCCGAATTCCGATGGTTGTGACCCCGAATCCTGTAAAAATGTCCTGATTGAAGATTGCGTTTTTGACACGGGAGATGATTGTATAGCGATTAAGTCAGGGCGAAACGCGGATGGCCGGCGCGTGGCGGTGCCGTCAGAAAATATCATTGTATCCAACTGTGAGATGCGCGCGGGTCATGGTGGTATCGTCATGGGCAGCGAACTGTCCGGCGGAATCAAAAATGTTTTCATGGAGAACTGCCGGATGAGCAGCCCTGACCTTGACCGGGGTGTCCGCATCAAGACCAATGCCATGCGTGGTGGCGGTGTTGAAAACCTCAATGTCAGGAATATTGAAATTGGCAATGTGGGTGACCTGCTCGTTATCAACTTCTTTTATGAAGAAGGTGAAAACGGCCCGTATGCACCCTTGGTCAGCGATATTGATATACGTGATGTCCACTGCGAAAATGCTACCCGGGTCATGGATACACGCGGATTTGATCATGCCAGGATACGTGACCTCAAACTCACCAATGTCCATGTTAAAACGGTAACCGAACCGTCACGCATTTCCCATGTTGAGGGATTGGTGCTTGATAATGTTTTTGTCAATGGCAAGCTGGTAAACAGCAGAGATGATTTACTGGTCGTTAACAACGAATAAAGAGATGAACAGCATGAACAGCCAACTACTTGATCCCAACCGTTTGTTCTCATCTGATCCGCTTCAGCGGGAGATTTCACGTGGTCTGTACGATGGCATAAAAGACCTGCCCATCATCAGCCCGCATGGCCACACCGACCCCGCCTGGTTTGCAGAAAACAAGTGTTTTGCTGAGGCCACCAGCCTGTTTCTGGTTCCGGATCACTATCTTTTTCGGATGATGTACTCGCAGGGTATTGCCATGGAGAGCCTCGGTGTACCACGTATTGACGGTGGCCTGGTTGAGACAGATATGCGAAAAATCTGGAGGGTGTTTGCAGATAACTATCACCTTTATCGCGGCACACCTTCACGCCTGTGGATGGACCATGTTTTTTACGAAGTGTTTGGCATGACGCAGCGCTTTTCACCCGGCACGGCCGATCATTTTTATGATCAGATAACCGCGCAACTGCAAACCGATGCCTATCGGCCCCGTGCCCTGATGGATCGCTTCAATATTGAACTTGTCGCTACCACCGAAGGGGCGGTGGATGAGTTACCACACCACAAGGCCATCGCGGGCACACCCTGGGCCAAACGTGTGATTACCACTTTTCGCCCTGATGATGCGGTTGATCCTGAACGCGAAGATTTCCTCGACAACGTCAAGCGCCTGGGTGAGATGACCGGGCAGGATACAGGCGCCTGGGCTGGTTACCTTGACGCCATGCGGGCGCGACGTGCGGAATTCCGCAAATATGGCGCCACCGCCACCGATCATGGTCACCCGACTGCCGCTACTGCAGATTTGAGCAAAGGTGAATGTGAAGCCCTGTTTGCGCGTTGCCTGTCCGGCAAGTTCTCGCTGGCCGATGCTGAACTGTTCCGTGCCCAGATGTTGACCGAGATGGCGGGCATGAGCATGGAAGACGGCATGGTCATGCAAATCCATGCAGGTGCGCGGCGCAATGTGAACGCGCAGGTCTTTGATAAATTTGGCCGCGACAAGGGCGCCGATGTGCCCTCGGCGACCAATTATCTCGACGGGTTACAGCCCTTGCTGAATAAGTATGGCAATGAAGCTAAGTTGAAAATCATCCTGTTTACACTGGACGAAACCACTTATGCGCGTGAGTTGGCGCCACTGGCCGGACACTACCCCTGCCTGAAGCTGGGGCCTCCCTGGTGGTTCCATGACAGCCCCGAGGGGATGTTGCGCTTCAGGCAGCAGGTGACAGAAACCGCCGGGTTTTATAACACCGTCGGTTTCAACGACGATACGCGTGCGTTTTTGTCGATCCCGGCGCGTCATGATGTAGCACGCCGTATGGATTGCCGCTTCCTGGCGTTGCTGGTAGCCGAAGGCCGCTTGCGGCTGGATGAAGCAGAAGAACTGTCTCATGATTTGACCTATAAGCTGGCCAAGCAGGGATATAACCTCTGAAATAAGGGACAGTTTACTTAATTGGGTTTAATCAAATTGCCGGAGACAGGTGGCTTTGACCCTGTGCCTCGCTCGTTACCATTTAACTCGTAAGGTAATCGCTATTGTCCGGTTGCGTTCTGTGATGCGCCATAGCTGGGTGCTGCAATCGGTTGAGCGAATTTGCTCTTCAGCTAACAGGTTTCGAGCATCAAAACTGAGTTGCAGGGCCTTTTGCAACTTCCAACCCAATTTAAGGTTGAGGCTACCCACGGGTTGATTCCAGACCGACAAGCCGCTTTCGCTGACGGATGCTTTCAGCGATTTACCCCTCCACTGATAATAGATCTTGCCCGAAAAAACATCTTTACCATAGCCCAGTTCTGCCCTGGCCACGCGCTCTGCCGTGTCTGGCATGGGCAGTTTCTCGCCGCTATATGGGTCGCGCATATCTGTACCACTTATATTGCGCATATAGGACAGGGATAGCGCGAAGTTTCGCAACTGCCTTGCCAGGCGACCCATATTTTGTTCCAGCCTCAAACCGGCAGAAAAAATATAGCCATTCTCGCCATTAACAGGTTTTCTGAGCAGGTAGGTATCGCCATCAAACTCAATGGACTCCTCAGTGAGAGCAAAATAGCTGGCAACATCCCTGTAGGCCAGATTGCCTTTCAGCCGGAGGCCCCGCCGGGGAACCCAGGTCAGATCCACCAGGATTTGCCTGGCGCGGAATGGTTCGAGGTAAGGGTTGCCCGACTTGGCGGTTTTATCCGAGTCATTTATGCGTATTCCAGGAGCGAGATCATTGAATGAAGGGTGGGTCATCACCTTTGCCAAGCCAAATGACAGGGCTGCCCTATCAGCGATGCGCATACGCATGGTGAAACTCGGCAGAATGTCTGTGTAGCTGGTCTTTACTGATATCGGTTCAACGCTCGGTCCGGTTTCCTGAAATCCTGTGATCCAAGTGTTTGTGCCAACCACACGTGCGCCAATATTACCTACCAAAAAACGCTTTCCGGTTTCGCCGGTTCTGAAATCCGCCTGCAGATATGCGGCATCAATCTGCCGCTCGATATCATAATCATTGACCAGGTTGTCTTCCCAGTCGATCTGGCTGAGTTTGACCAGATCATCAATGGCGTCCATATCAATGGCTGGCCACGCCATCATGTCCCAGGGTGTTTGCTGGTAATGATCACTGAAGAATTCACTCAAATTGAGCGATTCATCCAGGCTCAGCCTGCCTTTGTCACTACGCCGGCTGCGCGTCAATTCACGTGTCTTTGCGCCGAACCTGATTCGATGAATAAAAACATTGCCCAGCGATCGTGTAACGTCAATCCCTCCAAACTTGTTGGTATCCCTGGTATTACGGTCGTTCAGATTTATGCGGATACCGTCAAAATCCCTGGTGGCCGGAAACCCATCCAAATAAGACATGATCAGGCTTCCATCATTTTGAGCCATATAGCCGAATGCACTATTGGCCTCAAAGCTGGCAGCCTGTGATGGTGAATCATTCTTGTTTTTGTCCGAGTTATAACCGAGAGCAGCGTTAATACGCCACTTTGCATGGCGCCAGGCAAGATTCATCCCCAGCACCAAGCTATCGGTTTGCTCCTCACGTGTGGTGCCTGCAATACGCAAATTCTTGCGATTGGGATCGCTTGACTCGAGTTCTGTAGCGGTTCGTCCATCAAAATCGAGCAGCGAAATATTCCGTTGCTTTTCAAACCGATGTTGCAATCCGTCTGCGTCGTAGTCCTTCTGATTACGGGAAAGAAACACGTTACCGGTGATATCCAGGTTTTGGTGTGGCCGGTAGCCCAGTGAAAGGCCCGCAAAAACGCTTTTTAAATTGTCCTTGATGGCATTGTTTCTCACCTGGCTGGGTATGAAGGCCAGTGTGCCTTCAAATTCCCGCGGTTCCCACTGGTTGATATCCTGGTTGACATACTCCTTGATCTGTTCAGACATGCTCATACTGAACATGTATCCATACCTGTTGCTTTCTGACGGACGCCCTGTAAAAAAGCTGGCAGATGGGCTTAAATTCCTTTTTCGGGGTTCATACCCGGCCCGGGCCTTAACATTGCTCGCAACGGTGACAATGTCGACGGGATTGCGTAGTTGGAGATTTACGCTTCCACCCGCACCTCCCTCTTCCATCGAGGGTGTAGGCGTTTTACTGATATCCACGCGCAGGATCATTTCCGGCGGTAAATTTCCAGCACTGAACCCACCATTGCCACGCCCTTCGCCCAGGCCCTGGCCATTGAGCGTGACATTGGCCAGGTTTGCACTCAGTCCATCAAGACTAAAGGCGTTGCCATCTTCATCAGCACCAAGCGTTGAAAGACCTTCAATTTCATCAAAAAAGCCATTCATATCGACCTGGGTTGCATTATCCAGGTCATCCCGGCTGGCTGCGGTCCGTTGCCTTTTCCCATTTCCTTCAACACGCTTTGCCGTAACAACAATTTCTTCAATGTCTATTGAGCTGAATGAAGGTGTTGTCGATGTCGGCTTCTCGACCTTACGTTCTTCCCGGGCATGGATTTCCTGAGAAAACAGGATGACCGAAATAGTGATTGGAACGATCAAGCTGAAAATCGACTTTAGCAACATGAAATATCACATGCCTTGTTGGTCAGCTCACGGCTGGACTTGGTGATTCTCTCGCAAAAAATGTAGCGAGACCAATGTTTCGTATTCGGACGCAGCCGTTGACCATTCGTTGTTCATATAGACGGACATACAGATGGACAGGCATTGTCCTTTTTAATCCCTACAGCAAACTTGCCAAGGCTGCTTTGAGCCAGATCGTCATAAAGGTTTACGATCAGGGGAAACCTTCGCTTTTTCAACGTGCGTTGTAACTCTTCCATTCGCCTGTTCGTCCGTTGAGTACGCTAAATGATCCGTTGACGTTGGCGCTGAGTTTTATCCAGTGCGATGTCTGAGTGTTGAGGTTTGCAATGCGGTCTGATGAGAAATTCTCCGCGCCTTCAGCCTCCGACCAATGCAGTTGCCACACATCCTCGAGCCCAATGGTACTGCGAAGCACATCGAACATCTGCGCTGCACCGCCTTTTGTGGCGCCATTGTTTAGAATGGCAACACGAGGTTGAAAAGCTGTCAGAGTTGCAGGGTCGGCGGCATCCGCGCCACCATGATGTGGTACAAGGTAGACATCGACAGTACCGATGCGATTGGTGGGGCAAACCAAATCTGACAACGGCTGACCCACCAGGTCACCAAGATCAAGGAAACGAAACTCCCCATAACGCAGTAGTATCCCGAGTGATAGTGGATTTTCGAGTTTTTCGCTTGGAGTCAACACAGGTCTGTCACAGGATGAACCTACGCTTTCAACGTTATCATCCGATGTTTCCAGGATATTTCCTGCAGAACTTACCACGGTGATCTCGGCTCCCTTTAAGGGAAGCTGATCACCAACTGTGGGCCTGACATAATGGCTTTTTGCGCGAGTCTCTTCGTATGCCTGAATCAGGCTGCGAAGCTTCGGTTTGTCACGCGACTTTTGCATCTCGGTACCATGGTCGATAATGGTGCCAATCGGCATCAACTGGGCGAGTTCTATCACCCCGCCAAAATGGTCCTCATGAAAATGACTGATGATTAAGAAGTCTATTCGCGAGATATTCGCGTCCCTGGCCGCCGCTGCAATCCGCTGCGCATCGCGCGCATCGCGAACCTTACCTGGTGTCGGGTCTGCCTTTCCCTTGCCGGGGTATCCGGCGTCAAAGAGCAGCGTCTCGCCGGTTGGCATGATGATCAAGGTTGCCTGGCCGCCTTCTACGTCGACGAAATAGATATGCAGCGACCTTTCCAGTGGCTCTGGCGCCGTTGCACAGGCAGTTGCAATTAGCACTGAAATTAACATGGTTACCAGGACAGGCGGGCGTGAGCGGGGGTCTTTTCTGTTCATTCTGGTGTTTCTGCCTTTGCCCCGTTTAGAGGATGTCACCATTGCCTGGATTGAGGGTGCAACCCATGATCACTGGGGAATTTCGATTCTGTATTGCTTAATGCTACCAAGTCTTGACACCGGTGTCATTTCAATAGATCATGATCGCAGGTTAGTCTTATGCAGGTTGGTACATTAGATTATGGACACCAATGTCAGAGCCAGGTTAAAAAAGCCAACCATCAACGATGTAGCCAGTTTATCGGGGGTTTCAAAAAAAACTGTATCCAGGGTTCTGAACAATTCTGAGCAAGTCACAAAAGCGACTCGAGAGAAAGTTTCCGCTGTCATCGAACAATTGAATTACGAACCGGATCCCCAGGCACGGAGCCTGGCATCGAGCCGTTCGTACTTGCTGGGATTGGTATATGACAACCCGAACGCACTGTATATTTCAGATATCCAAATAGGTATTTTGCGCGCCTGTCTCCCTGCTGGTTGTGAATTGATCATGCATCCGGGTGATTTCAATAATCCAGGATTGGTAGACGAAATCGCCAGGTTTGTATCCAGGGCTCGAATTGGGGGGCTGATCCTTTTGTCACCGATCTCACAGATGAACGAATTGGCAGAGCGCTTGCAAGAGGACCATATTCCATATGTGCGGATTTCACCGAAAAAGATCGATGCCGGGAAAAGGGTGGTGGTTTCCAATGATAGGTACGGCGCAGAGTTGATGACTGAATACCTCGTATCAATTGGGCACCGGCGTATTGGATTTGTAACAGGTCCTGCTTCAAACCTGTCTGCACAGCAGAAATTCAAGGGCTTCTGCAGCGTCATGAAAAAGCACAATTTACCCGTGCATGAGGAGCTGGTTTCTGAGGGAGCGAATACCTTCGATTCCGGCGTGGTTGCAGGGGCGAATTTGCTGAAAAGCAAGAAAAGGCCAACGGTGATTTTCGCCAGCAATGACGCGATGG
>Ga0316201_10000600_pt1 | contig 21170 bp, 20 predicted proteins | sample CS6wburrow_MG_FD_204516 | JGI IMG/M metagenome (GOLD analysis project Ga0316201, IMG submission 204516) | Coastal sediment microbial communities from Delaware Bay, Delaware, United States - CS-6 worm burrow | ecosystem: Environmental > Aquatic > Marine > Coastal > Sediment | place: USA... | reverse complement strand
CATTAGAGTACTTCCTTTTTTATTTTCAAGATTTCTGGTAATTGTTTTTAAACCTTCTTCAAAAGAAGAAAATTCATTTAACTCTACGGGGTCTGAAAAATAAGGCATCATTATTTTATAATGATAACTTGCTAATTTATCTGCTTGAACGCTGCCTCCAAAAGGACTGAAATCGTTACCTAGAGAAGATAATGCTGTTTTCAAATCGTCAGAAAATGCAGTAAACGTACTTTTATAAGTATTATAATTTTTAGGCAAATAAGCTCGTAATATATACTCCGGATTGGTGTAAGATATTATTACTTTTCCGTTTTTTTGTACCAAACCAACTTTCATTACAGACGCTAACGCACCTCTATCCGCCACTTTCACTACAGTGTTTTTAAGGTCGTCACGTGTAAAAGCAATTACAGCCAATGAACTTTTATTAGAAGGATTATACGATCCTAGTACGGTGAAATCATTATCCTTTAATGTTTGGATAACATCTTTTGTTACTTCTTGAATAGATTTAGAAGTTTCGCTAACCTTTATATAAGGCGATATATTTTGGGAGAAAGAAAAAAAGTTAACAATCAAAAATGCCATTGTACTTAAAATAAGATGTCTCATCTTTATATTTATTTTTTAAAAATTTATACTGATTTATTTAATTATAATTAGAGAAATATCTGTAATTATAATCATGGAAAAGTAAGCGGTTTTAATAAGAATTTTCATGACTATTATCATACAAACTATTGGATTTTTAATGAATTACAAAGAATAATCTAAAAGAAGCTTTTCAAGTTTTTTAAATAGTTTAATTTTGCAGTTCTAAAAAATAAAAAATGCAGCTTTCTGAACAAGAATTAGTAAGAAGAGAAAAACTTACCAAACTACGCGAATTAGGTATAAATCCCTATCCAGCAGATCTATATCCCGTAACACATACATCGAAACAAATTAAAGCACAATTTGAAGTAGGAAAAAAGGTCGTGATTGCAGGTAGATTGATGCTGATAAAAGTGCAAGGAAAAGCTAGTTTTGCCGATTTGCAGGATGCTGATGGAAAAATACAAGTTTATTTTAACCGCGATGAAATTTGCCCTGGTGAAGACAAAGTAAAATATAACGAGGTTTTTAAAAAGCTGTTAGATTTTGGCGATTTTGTTGGTATTGAAGGTGAATTATTTACCACAAAAGTAGGCGAAAACAGTGTGCGCGTAAAAGACTTTACTTTATTAAGTAAAGCCTTAAAACCGCTACCGTTACCAAAGGAAAAAGATGGTGTTGTGTTTGATGCTTTTACAGACCCCGAACAACGTTACAGACAACGCTATGCCGATTTAGTGGTAAACCCCCATGTAAAAAATATTTTTGTAAAGCGTACCAAATTATTTAATGCCATGCGTCAGTTTTTTAATGATGCTGGTTATTTTGAAGTAGAAACACCTGTTTTACAACCTATTCCTGGTGGCGCTGCAGCACGGCCATTTTCAACACACCATAATGCTTTAGATATTCCGTTATATATGCGAATTGCAAACGAGTTGTATTTAAAACGATTGATTGTTGGTGGTTTTGATGGGGTTTACGAATTTTCTAAAAACTTTAGAAACGAAGGCATGGACCGAACCCATAACCCTGAGTTTACAGCAATGGAAATTTATGTGGCTTATAAGGACTATAACTGGATGATGGATTTTTGCGAGCGATTATTAGAGCATTGTGCTATAGCTGTAAACGGTACCACAAAAGCAACTTTTGGTAAGCACGAAATAGACTTTAAAGCACCTTATGCCAGAATAACCATGGCCGATTCCATAAAACAGTTTACTGGTTTTGATATTACTGGAAAAACCGAAGGCGAAATTAGAGCAGCTGCTAAAAACATGGGTGTTGAAGTAGATGACACCATGGGCAAAGGCAAACTTATTGATGAAATTTTTGGCGAAAAATGCGAGGGCAACTACATTCAGCCAACTTACATTACAGACTACCCGAAGGAGATGAGTCCATTATGTAAAGAACACAGAGAAAACCCCGAATTAACAGAGCGTTTCGAATTAATGGTTTGCGGTAAAGAAGTAGCGAATGCTTATTCTGAATTAAACGATCCGATAGACCAACGTGAGCGTTTTGAACATCAAATGGAATTAGCGAAAAAAGGTGACGACGAAGCTACTGGCACCATTGATTACGATTTTTTACGTGCTTTAGAATACGGAATGCCACCAACATCTGGTATGGGAATTGGCATGGATAGATTAATTATGTTTTTAACTAACAATCAATCTATACAAGAAGTATTGTTCTTTCCGCAAATGCGTCCGGAGAAAAAAGCAGTAGATTTAAGTGACTCTGAAAAAGCGATTTTTGAAATTTTAAAATTACAAAAAAGCATGTCGTTAAACGACCTGAAATCGCAATCTGGTTTAAGCAACAAAGCCTGGGACAAAGGCATTAAAGGTCTAACAAAGCACAAATTAGCAAGCGTTACAAAGACGGATGATGATTTAATTGTAGAAATGGTTTAATAATATTATCGCGAAAGCGAAACAATATATCTTAATAAGAGAATCACTTTGTGGTTCTCTTTTTTTTGTTCCCTATAAATATAAAAGATTATATTAGATATTCTTAAAATATTAAACCAACCATTTAACCAATTTTCAAAACTATTATGAAAAAACCAACAACCATTTTACTTCTATGTTTCATTTTATTTAATAGCTGTAAAATATACGATGCAAAAACTGCAACTAAAGAAGACGCATTACTTTTTGCAGGAAGAGTAAAAGTTAAATCCGTTTCAAATTCAAATTATAAATTTGAAAAACTAATTGAAGAAGGCAATCAATTATATGGAATAGGTAAAAGGGTCACTTCTAAATCAAAACAAGAGTATTTAGAAAAAATAGTAAACCAAAACCCATCAGATAAAAATGTAAAAATTTTGCTAACTGAAGATTTAGTAAACGAAATTCATTTATATAATAAAGGAAAATCGTCTGCTTTAAAAATAGTTGGAATTGGTGTAATTACAGTATACGTAATAGCAGGTTTAGCGGCAGTACTCTTACTGGTAGCCTTAGGAGGTTAAATTTATTAAATAGATATACCAATAAAGGAACTGCGTGATGTGGTTCCTTTTATTTATTTGACGTTTTAATCAATACTTTGTAATTTTAAAAATCTAACTTCTAAATATTTTCCAATGAAAAAACTAAAAAAAGAAGACATCAGTCAGGACGTTTTTGATCTATATGACGATTATGCACATAATAAACTTGATAGAAGACAATTTATTGAAAAACTGTCTTTATACGCCATTGGAGGTATTACCATTCCGTCGTTACTTAGTTTTATAATGCCCAATTATATAGATTCGCTCTTAGTAAAACCTAATGACTCCAGATTACAATCGGATTATATCACTTACCAATCACCAAAAGGCGGCGGTTCTATTCGTGGTTTACTTTCTAAACCAGTTAAAACTGCAACAAAACTTCCTGGTATTATTGTAGTACATGAAAATAGAGGTTTAAACCCATATATAGAAGATGTTGGAAGACGAGCTGCTGTCGAAGGTTTTATATCTCTTGCTCCCGATGCACTGACACCTTTAGGAGGTTATCCTGGTAATGATGATGATGGAAGAGCAATGCAGCAAAAAAGAGACAAAAACGAAATGCTTGAAGACTTTATTGCGGCTTATGAATATCTAAAATCTCATAAAGACTGTAACGGTAAAATTGGTGTCGTTGGTTTTTGCTTTGGAGGATGGATTTCTAATATGATGGCCGTACGCATTCCTGAATTATCTGCTTCCGTTCCTTATTATGGTAGTCAACCTACCACCGAAGAAACAGCAAAAATAAACGCACCTTTAATGATTCATTATGCAGAATTAGACAAAAGAGTAAACGAAGGTTGGCCTGCTTTTGAAGTCGCTTTAAAAAAGTATAACAAAGAATACATAACTTATATTTACCCTGAAGTAAATCATGGGTTTCATAATAATACAACACCTCGGTTTGATGAAGCTGCGGCAAATTTATCTTGGACCAGAACCATCGGTTTTTTCAAAGAAAAACTTAAATAAATTAAGTTCTATTAATTCTGATGCACTACACATTAAAATAAAAAACCCAGTAATTAAAAATTACTGGGTTTTTACTAACTAACCAACTAAACTAAACTTATTAACTTCTAATAATTATCTAACTCTAACGAATCAGACTATGTTGCAATTATTATGTGTTAAACTTATTATGAATACAAATAGACAAAAAACATGCTGAATATAAATTACAATTTAGATATGTTTAACATTGCCTACTTAAACTTTAATCTTTCTTTAAGATTAAAAGTGACAAACGTTAATTTTTTAAGAAAGTTTAAGGTAAAAATCTATCAATTTGATTTTTAAAAGTTTCAAAATCAATTAGATTATTATGACTGCCTCCTTCAATTTTTATGAAAGTGGTTCTCGATTTTGGTGAATAGGAATAAAGCTTGGTAGCAGAATTAAAAGGAACTATTTTATCTTCGGTTCCATGAATCATTAAAATAGAACAATTTGTGTTATTTATATATTTAAATGTTGGAAGTTTATATTTAATAAGTTTTTTTACAGGAAACAGCAAGAATCTTGATTTTGCAACATCTTCAATACTATAGAAAGGAGTTTCTAAAATAAGCTGTTTGGGATTATTTTTTGAGGCTATAAAAGTTGCTATTCCAGTACCCAAAGATCTGCCATATACTGTAATCTCGTTTTCTTTATAAAACGGTTTTAAATAATTATAGCAATATTGAGCATCGCTATATAATGCTTTTTCACTTAATACGCCGGTACTTTTCCCATAGGTTCTGTAATCCATAACCAAAACATCATAATTCTTTTCTACAAAATATTCGGTGATAGTTCCCCATCGGGATAAATCGCCCGCATTTCCATGAAAATACAAAATCACTCCTTTAGGATTTTCAACTTTAAAATGAAGAGCGTTTATAACTGCTGTTTCATCTGTTCGTAAAAATAACTCTTCAAATGAATGATTAAATTGATATTTATAGTCTTGTGACAATACAGTTGGAAAAAACATCAATTTTTCCTGCATAAAATAAAGTAAAGTTCCAACCATAATATATAAACTTAATAAAACAATTAAAATTCTTTTAATTGTTTGTTTTATTGATTTTGGACGTGTGTTTAACATGAATACTAGTGGTTGATAAATCTATAACTTCGGGAACTCTATTAAGAATTTCGTGAATCATTTCATGGTAGGATTCGAAATTATTTAAGTTTTTATGTCCACCGCCAATCACGGTATGCAACTTGGAAAGCTTTGGATTTACTTGCGATAATTTTACACTTGATTTATACGGAATTAATTTATCATGTGTGCCATGAATAATGTGAATTGGACAATTTACATACTTTAACCATTTATAAGTTGGTAATGGATATTTTATTAAAATAGAAAGTGGCATAAACGGGGCGTATCTTGCAGTAACCTTTGTTAAACTATAATATGGCGCATCTAATATTAACATTTTAGGGTTATTCATTGATGCTAGTTTTGCTGCAAAACCAGAGCCTAAAGACCTTCCGTATAAAATAACCCTATCCTCAGTAGTCATTTCTTTTATTTTATTATAAACCTCTTGTAAGTCTCTCTTTAATGCCTTTTGTGTTCGTCGCCCTGTGCTTTTTCCAAAGCCTCTATAATCTACCATTAGCACATTATAACCGTGTCTGGTAAAATCTACTGCAAATTTCCCCCAACCTTTAATGCTTTTAGAATTTCCTTTTAAATATAACACGACTCCTTTACTTTCCCCTTTAGGAAAAAACCGAATTCCATTGATAACAGCGCCATCTCGTGTTTCGAGATTGTATTCTTTAAATTCTTGGTTATCGTAATTGAACTGAAAATCTTTCGATAGTTTTTCAGGCTTGAACAACATATAGTCTTGTAAATAATACAATGCAATACTAATTGCGACATAAGCAATGAGAATAACTATAACGAAATGAAACCAGTAAGGCATATTTAAAAAATCATTAAAAGTCTAATATACAATAAATCGTATTACTATTTAAAACCCCGTAGCTATCAACCACGAGGTTTACGGTTAAGTAACTAACCAATCATCAAAACAAATTCTTTGATAATTCTAAATTTCATTAATTCTTTAAATACCCTATTTTTCTTCATCGTTGTTTCTATCGATATATTGTACGTCTCTAATATTTTTTTGAACAGCTACTGAGGCAAATAAGCTTAAGGTAAATGCCATGCCATAAAACCCCTTTTCACTTAAAAATAAATCAGCGTTCCAAAGTCCAATAATAAGTAAGACAATAGACGTGATAGTTGTAAACCAACTTATGCTATAATAAACATCTGTAATTGGAATATTTTCTAATTTATCTCTTACTGCTTTTTGCAAAGAAATTACAGAAAACAATCCAAAAAGAAGTATGGTAAAATAATACCCTTTCTCATTAAGTTGCATGTCTGCATTCCATAAACCAATACAATAGGATGTCATTCCAATTAATAAGGCAGACCATGACGCTCCTATAAAGGCCCCTGTTGGTTTCTGGTCAAAAACCTTAATTTCCTTTTTAAATTTCTTCTCCTTTAAATTCTCATTGTCTGAAACTGTTGTTTGATAATTCATAATTTTTGTTTTAAAGATTATTGGACAAATTTGAGACATTAATGCAAGTTTCAAAAAACAATATTTCTATAAAACTGACGATATATATTAGTAGTATATCACTTTCTTAGCATCATTTAATTATATTTATAAAATAAAAACTGACGATTAAATGATTATAATAAATGATATAATTTCAACCTTATCTAGTGAGGATCAGGAGCGCTTCATAGTGTATTTAGATAGAAAAAACAGACGTAATGACACTAAAAACATTCAACTCTTCAAACTATTAGCTAAAAATGAATTAAGTTCTAAAGACATCTGCTTGAAATTATATGGAAGTCAAAAAAAAGATGCGTACCACGCATTAAGAAAGCGTTTAAATCAAAGTATCATTGATTTTATTGCAACTGTTAATTTAGATGAAGAGAAGGCTGTTGATATGCAGATCATTAAGTTCATTCTTGCTTCTAGAACCTTTTTACTTCATAAGCATTATAAAATAGGCTACAAAATTTTAGATAAAGCCGAAGCACTAGCACAAGAGCATCATTTATTCCCATTACTTAACGAAATATACCATACAAAAATCCAATATGCATATGCTGAACCTTCATTAAATATCGATGATCTCATATTAAAATTTGAAAGCAATCAAAAAAACTACTATTTAGAAGATCAGTTAAACATAGTATATGCCAAGATAAGGCAAGCAATTACCAAGTTGAGTGATAAAGGTGAATTTATAAGTTTTCAAAAACTTTTAAACAATACTCTGAAAGAATACAACATAAATATAGCCGAATACATGTCGTTTAAGTCTCTATATCAATTAATGAAAATTGTTAGCATTTCTGCTTTTGCTACTAATGATTATTTTAAGATTGAGCCATTCTTACTCGAAACATACAAAGTTTTGCAAACCCACAAAAACAAAGAAAAACAGTTATATTACCACCTTCAAGTTATATATTTAATCGCATATACCCTTTTTCGCAATAAAAAATTCAATCAATCATTAGACTTTTTAGATATAATGCATGATTTGATGCTTCAGAAGCAACGGAAATTCTATAATCCATTCAAGCTCAAATATAATTTACTTTTAGCGCTTAATTTCAATTTTTTAAATCAGCAAGCCAAAGCCATTACTACGCTTGAACCTTTTTTAAATATCAAGCATTCAGATTTAGAATCATTATTAGATATTAATTTAAGTTTAGTTATGATGTATTTTCAAGAAGGTGATTTTAAAAAAGCAAATCAAATATTTTTAAAATTTTATCACACCGATAAATGGTATATAGACAAAGTAGGAAAAGAATGGATTATAAAAAAAAATTTAATCGAAATTTTATTACATATAGAACTTCAAAATATTGATTTGGTAGAATCAAGATTATTAAGTTTTAAACGTAATTATTTTAATTTTTTAAAGGAAATAAATCAACAAAGAGCCATTACTTATCTAGGCTTGGTTCATGATTATTACCGCACTCCAGAAAAAGTGACTTCAATTGAATTTAAAAACAAAGTAGAGGCTTCGTTCGAATGGATTGGAGCGCAACGAGAAGATATTTTTGTGATGAGTTTCTATGCCTGGTTGAAAAGTAAAATGGAAAACCAAGACTTATACAAAACCACTTTAGACTTAATAAAACAAGTGCAACAAGAATTAACAATTACCTAATTAAATTTTATTTAATTTTGTAAGATGCCACAAAAACTGTTTTTTATTATAATTTGTATCTACAGTCTTCAATTAACAGCACAACAAAAAGATAGTTTATCTGTTAAAAATGGTATAGATAACCCAAGTAATTTAGCTACACACCATTTTGGAATTTTTAGTGCCCGAATAAATACAAATTTTAAATTTGCTCCAATAAAAGAGCCATCTATAGAATTTGAATCTACCAGTGGTAATAACTTTCACCCTTTTGTAGAAGCCTATTTTCCACAAGACCCGGTAACACAAGCCGAACAAAGCAAACTCGTTTGGTATAAAAGAAATTTTCAATTCATAGATCAAGAAACAACTCCTGCCGATTACATGAATATCGTAATCGATGCCGTTATTAAAGAGTTTAGACTAAGCGTGAATATTCCTTTGGCAAAAAAACACGAATTAGGTATTACACTTCGTTCTTACTTAATTACTAAAGGAAAACATCCTTTTTCACTCTTCACCGGCGACGAAAGTTTGGAATGGTTTCATACTAATATTGCTGGTGGCGAAGACCCATACGGAAGGCGCTATTATGGCTTAAACCAGGTAAATTTTAAGTATAACGATCGAAATGGAAATACACTCGAGTTACACAATAACGACTTCTTTATAAGCGGCATCGAGTTCAATCATTTTTACTACCCAAGCCTAGAAATAAATAATACTAAAAATATTTATGTTAATTTCGGGAGCCACATGGGTATCAATACATCAAAATTCAACCCGTCAATAGACCTTGGTGTTTCTGCAAATGCCATTAAAAATGTTCATTTAAAAAATAATTACCAGCTTAATGTTGGCCTTGGCATAAACGTTTTGCGTAAAAACCTCATCAACTTTAAAGAAGTTATGGATTTAGGGAACAATCCTTATTTAGCAACTATAGAAAGTGATATTGAATTTACTAAATTCACGAAAAAAGGCAATTACAATGCCCTGACAATAAACTACCAAATACAATCTAGATATAACATGCGAAGCGAAGCCGATTATTATAGGTTAATTGGTAAATGGAAAGAAATAAACGGAGGCTGGCAACATGGTGTTTCAACCTTATACAATTACTTATCCTATTGGAGTTTTATTTACACATACGGGCGTCCAAATTATAAAATATCGTTATACTTTAAAGAAGATTTTAGAGTTAATAATGCCGCCGATTTTCAAACAGGTATCAGCTTAAAAATACCCGTATTTAAATAATACATGCTCTTGGGCGCCTGCCTGCCGGCAGGCAGGTTACCCCACCCTTCGACCCCCCTCAGGGTAGGCGGTCGGGCTTTACGTTACAATCTTTTTGCTCGTTCCTCACAAAAAGGATTTCCACTGCAATCCCTGCCTGCCGGCAGGCAGGCCTAACACAAAAACACATCCTATGTTAAGCTATTGTTAAAAACAATATCTTTTTTAAACCTTTTCAAATTCTTAAAGTCCTATTAGCAATTAAACATAAAATATTTTAAAAAATGAAAAAATTAATAATTATTGCAATCGCGTTAATATCTATTCAAGGTATTGCTCAAGGAGAAAAAAAACAGCGTCCTAACAATCAAGAAAGATCACAAAGGATGAACGACCTGACCCCAGATGAAGCGGCAACTCTTCAAACAAAAAAAATGACACTTAATTTAGATTTAAATGAAAAACAACAAAAGGATATTTACAAAATAAACCTTGATAATGCTACCAAGCGTAAAGAAATGATGGCAACCATGAAAGCCAAGAAAGAAAGCGGAAAAATGGAAAAACCATCAAAAGAACAACGTCTTGCGATGCAAAATGCTAAGTTAGATCATCAAATTGCTACAAAAGCAAAAATGAAAAGCATTTTAAATACAGACCAATTTGCGAAATGGGAACAAGCACAATCAAAAATGGCTAATAGAAAAAAAGGAATGCACAGAGGCGAAGGCAAAAAACAAGGTGAAAGAACACCAAAACAACAATAAATTGGTTTAGTTAGTTTGTTAATTTAGTTGGTTAGTAAAAAGCGCATTCAAAAAGAATGCGCTTTTTTTATTATAAGGTTTTTGCCACGTTATTAATAGCGCTAATTGTATCATCTAAATCTTTATACGAAAGTGCGTCCGTTATAAACCAGGTTTCAAAAGCACTTGGTGCTATATAAATACCTTCTTTTAATAATCCGTGAAAGAATTTTTTAAATGTTTCATTATTTCCTTTTGCAGCAGAATCAAAGTCAACAACAGGAGTTGCATCAAAATGTACCGAAATCATAGAACCTATTCTATTAATGGTATGTACAATTTTGTTTTCATTTAAAACTTTAGTCATTCCAATATGTAAGTATTCTGTTTTCTTAGCTAACCTATTAAAAATCTCCCCATCATTATTTAACTCTGTTAGCATCGCATAACCTGCAGCCATTGCCAGCGGGTTACCACTTAATGTTCCTGCCTGATAAACGGGTCCTAAAGGCGATAAATAATTCATGATTTCGTTTCGTGCAGCAAACGCTCCTACGGGTAAACCACCACCAATTACTTTTCCGAAGCAAACAATATCTGCATTCACATTATACAATTCTTGTGTGCCACCTTTTGCCAATCGAAAACCTGTCATGACCTCATCAAAAATCAACAAAATATCATTAGCGTCGCATACGGTTCTTAAAGCCTCTAAAAAACCTTCATTTGGCGGTATGCAGCCCATATTACCTGCAACAGGCTCAATAATAATACAAGCTATTTCATTCTTATTATTTTTAATAACTTGTTTCACGTTATCTATATCGTTAAAACGTGCTAACAAGGTGTCTTTTGCTGTACCTTCTGTAACACCCGGGCTATTTGGAGTTCCAAAAGTAATGGCGCCACTACCCGCTTGTATTAAGAACGAATCGCTATGCCCATGATAACAACCAGCAAATTTGATGATTTTATCCTTTTTAGTGAACCCTCGAGCTAAACGTACAGCACTCATACAAGCTTCAGTCCCAGAATTCACAAATCGAATTTTATCTATATTTGGCACCATAGAAACAGCTAATTCTGCAATTTTAGTTTCTATTTCTGTTGGCATACCAAACGAGGTTCCTTTTTTTGCTTTTTCAACAACCGCATCAACTACTGGCTTGTAAGCATGCCCTAAAATCATGGGACCCCAAGAGTTTATGTAATCAATTAAGCGGTTTCCGTCTTCATCATACAAATAAGCCCCTTTGGCTTCCTTTACAAAAATAGGCGTACCTCCTACACTTTTAAACGCCCTAACTGGAGAATTCACACCCCCAGGGATTACTTTTTCAGCTTCTAAAAATAAGGCACTACTTCTACTATAATTCATGAATTTATCTGTTTTTAATTTTTAATTCTTGGCCAATACTTATTCCTGTATCGTTCAAACCATTTAATTTTTGCAAATCACTAACGGTAACATCATATTTTTTTGAAATTGAATATAACGTTTCGCCTTTTTCAACAAAATGTGATTTTTTGGAAATGGTAGTTTTTGTTGGCAACTTAGAATTCGATGCTTGTGCTACCGAATCTATTGTACTACTATTTGTATTTAATATTTGACCAACACTGAGTGAAGAACTTGTTAAGTTATTCAAATCTTGAAGTTCCTTTATGGTCATGCTATACTTTTTTGAAACAGAATACATAGAGTCGCCTTTTTCAACAATATATGTTGAGCTGTTAGACATAGATTCTTCAGCTTTCACATAAGTATTTCCAAGAACTTCTTCGTCAAACTTATGCAATCCATATCTTTCTATCAATCCTATTAATTTATCTGGATATTTTCTATCCGTAGCATAACCTGCCCTTTTTAACTCTCTTGCCCAACCTTTATAATCTTCTTTTCTAAGTTTGAATAATCCGGCATAGCGTGAACGCTGCGTTAAAAATAATGAATGATCGCGGTAAGAATATTTAGAATCATTATACTTTCTGAAGCATTCTTGAGAAGCGTCGTCGTCGTGATAAATTCTATCTCCGGTCCATTCATGGCACTTAATTCCAAAATGATTATTGGCCTCAACAGAAAGTCGTCCTTTTCCAGAATTCGATTCTAAAATCCCTTGTGCAATGGTAATACTTGCAGGAATACCGTATAATCGCATTTCCTCTTGTGCTATTGGTTTAAAAGCAGCAATATAATCATCAGTTGAAGAAATTTTAACTTCTACGCCATTTACCATTTCCTCCACTTGGTCTGTACCATTTCGAGTTTCTTTTCGAATAACAACATGCTCTGTACTTTGTTTTTTAGCAGTCTTTTTTGTTACGGCTACTTTTTTAGAACCACAACTCGAAATGAAACCTGCTAAAAAGCACAACATCACTATTTTCTTCATCAAATTATTCTATTATTTGTAAGTTTTTCTTCTTTAAAACAGTATTCATTCCAGATATTCCTTGTAAACCACCGGTATGAATTGCCAATATTTTTGTGCCATTTGGAAAATAGCCTTTTTCAATTAAATCGAAAATTCCATACATCATTTTTCCAGTATAAACAGGATCTAAAGGTATATTATTCTTATTTTTAAACTGATTGATAAACGATACCAATTCCTCATTTATTTTAGCATACCCACCAAAATGGTAATCGGTAATTAACTTCCAATTATTCTTTGTTGCAAATTTACTAATATCTTGGTGTAAAAAATCACCTTTTAACGCAGGAAATCCTAAAACTTGTTGACTGGGTTTTGAACAATTTATAACTCCGGCAACCGTTCCTCCAGTACCAACCGCACAACATATATAATCGAAATTTTTATCCCTGTAGTTTAAAATCTCTTCGCAACCTTTAATTGCTAAGTCATTTGTACCACCTTCGGGGACTAAATAAAAATTACCAAATTCAGCCTTTAATTTTTCAATAAACGTGTTGGTTGTTTTAGTTCTATAAGATTCTCTAGAAACAAATTTAAATTGCATGCCACAATCTTTAGCAAAACTTAATGTTGGGTTGCTATTTACTGCATTTTCCAACTCATCACCTCTAATAACTCCAATGGTTTTAAATCCAAGAATAACTCCGGCCGAAGCGACTGCTGCAATATGATTTGAGTATGCACCACCAAAAGTGAGCAAGGTTTTAAAACCCATTTTATCGGCTTCCAAAAGATTGTACTTTAACTTGCGATACTTGTTCCCGGAAACAAAAGAATGAATTTTATCTTCTCTTTTAATAAACAACTCAATACCCAACTTTTCGGGTAAATGTATCTGCTCGTTTATGCTATGTTCCAGATTGAAAATCACTAGCGCGAAGATACTTCAAAAATCTCCAAAATGTTCGATGTTTTAAATAATCTAAGTGCAATTCATTGGTATAAGCTTCGCGTTCAAAAGAAATATTTCTATAAGCTAAATCCCAGTTTTTATATTGAATTAATCGTATTAAAAATTCAATTCCATAAACCAAATAAAAAGGAATCACTAAAAGTTCTAACTGCTGTCTTTTATGAATATTTTCATGATTGATTAAAGTTGGATTTAACTTTAAATCCTTCGTCTTTAAAACCACAAAAGGAAAAATAGTTATCCCCAAATAACCTTTTGGAACTATATATTTTGAAATTAAAATCATAATTCACAGCTTTCAAAAACCAATCCAAATTACGTTATCTTTGTTTAAATATGAAAAAAATAATCCCCATAGAAGAAGGCGACTACTATTTAACTCCAGAAGGTTATCGTTGTTTTACAGAGCAATATCTGCTTAAAAGAGGGTATTGTTGTGAAAGCGGATGCAGGCATTGCCCGTATGGTTTTGATAAAAGCAAAAATTACAGAAATTAATTATTCAACCTATTTATATGACTTTTGAAGCTCAAATATTAGAAGGCATTCCAGAGAATCTCCCATCTATAAAACCGTATGACACCACTATAAATCATGCTCCAAAACGTAAGGATATTTTATCTGATGACGAAAAAAAACTGGCACTTCGAAATGCCTTGCGTTATTTTGATAAAAAACATCATCATGTATTAATTAAAGAATTTAAAGAAGAATTAGATAATTACGGACGCATTTATATGTACCGGTTTCGACCAGATTACAAAATGTATGCTCGCCCTATTGATGCCTATCCTGCAAAATGCAAACAGGCTGCAGCCATCATGCTCATGATTCAGAATAATTTAGATTATGCGGTGGCACAACACCCACATGAATTAATAACTTATGGTGGAAATGGTGCCGTTTTTCAAAACTGGGCTCAATATAGATTGACCATGAAATATTTGGCTGAAATGAGCAACGAGCAAACTTTAACTATGTATTCTGGCCATCCCATGGGTATATTCCCATCACATAAAGAAGCGCCAAGGGTTGTGGTTACCAATGGCATGATGATTCCAAATTATTCGAAGCAAGACGATTGGGAAAAATTTAATGCTTTAGGTGTGACACAATATGGACAAATGACCGCCGGTAGCTACATGTATATTGGTCCACAAGGTATTGTTCATGGCACAACCATTACGGTATTGAATGGCTTCAGAAAAATAAAAAAATCACCTAAAGGAAATTTGTTTGTTACTTCTGGATTAGGCGGTATGAGTGGTGCACAACCAAAAGCAGGAACAATTGCAGGTTGTATTACTGTTTGTGCTGAAGTGAATCCGAAGATTACCAAAATACGTCATGAACAGGGTTGGGTTGATGAAATTATTAGCGATTTAAATGAATTATCTAACCGTATCAAGAAAGCGAAAGCTGAAAAAGAAACAGTTTCCATTGCGTACTTAGGAAACATCGTTGATGTTTGGGAAACTTTTGATAAAGCAGATATTCATATTGATTTGGGAAGCGACCAAACCTCACTTCACAATCCATGGGCAGGAGGTTATTATCCAGTTGGAATGTCGTTTGAGGATGCTAATATTATGATGGCAAATAGCCCGGACAAATTTAAGCAAGAAGTTCAAAAAACATTACGTCAACATGCTGATGCGATAAACAAACATACTGCAAAAGGCACCTATTTTTTCGATTATGGAAATGCTTTTTTATTAGAAGCTTCTCGTGCCGGGGCTGATGTCATGGCTAAAAATGGCATCGATTTTAAATACCCAAGTTATGTTCAGGATATTATGGGACCCATGTGTTTCGATTATGGTTTTGGACCATTTCGCTGGGTTTGTGCCTCAGGAAAACCAGAGGATTTAGCAAAAACGGACACCATTGCATGTCATGTTTTGGAAGAAATTAAAAATCATGCACCGGATGTAATTCAGCGACAAATGGCTGATAATATTCAATGGATAAAAGGCGCTCAAGAGAATAAATTGGTAGTGGGCTCACAGGCCAGAATACTTTATGCTGATGCTGAAGGACGTATGAAAATAGCAAAAGCGTTTAACGATGCAATTGCAAAAGGCGAAATCGGAATTGTTGTTTTGGGGCGCGATCACCACGATGTATCAGGAACCGATTCACCCTATAGAGAAACCAGTAATATCTATGATGGTTCTCGATTTACTGCAGATATGGCCATTCAAAACGTTATAGGTGACAGTTTTAGAGGCGCTACATGGGTAAGTATCCACAATGGTGGCGGTGTTGGCTGGGGCGAAGTTATAAATGGCGGATTTGGTATGGTTCTTGATGGTACTATAGAAGCCGAAAACAGATTAAAATCGATGCTTTTCTGGGATGTAAATAACGGAATAGCCAGAAGAAGTTGGGCTAGAAATGAAGGAGCTGTGTTTGCAATTAAACGGGCTATGGAAATCGAGCCAAATTTAAAAGTTACTATACCTAACATAGTTGATGATAATTTAATAAATTTATTGTAACCATTTAAAAAATTCGCTATGAAACACTTACTTAAAACATTACCACTACTAGCTATCTTGTTTGTGGTAACATCCTGCACCTCTGTTAGAGTGGCAGCCGATTATGACAAAAATGCCAATTTCGCAACCTACAAAACCTTCGCTTTTTTTAAAACGGGTATTGATAAAGCCGAAATCAGTGATTTAGATAAACGTAGAATTCTACGTGCCATTGAAGCAGAAATGCTAGCCAAAGGCTTTACAAAATCTGAAAACCCCGATTTACTTATAAGTTTGTTCACTAAGTCTAACCAACGTGTTGATGTTTACAACAACTCTTGGGGCTATGGTGGCTGGGGCTGGGGAGGCTTCGGACCAGGTTGGGGCTGGGGTTGGAATCAACAACCTAGCGTTTCTACAAGAACTGAAGGCGTTTTATATATCGATTTAATTGATGCCAATAAAAAAGAATTAGTGTGGCAAGGTATGGGTACAGGTTACTTAACCCAAAACATGGAGAAAAAAGAAGAACGTATTAAAGAGTTTGTTTCTAAAATAATGGAGAAATATCCTCCGGAAATGACTCAATAACATATTCTAAAAAAGCAACTTGAAAGAGTTGCTTTTTTATTTAACAACACTTTTAAAACAGTTTTATATAGAATTTGTATTTTTACTTAAACCTAGCATTATAAAAAATCAATGTCCAACTCTATAGAAGCAAATCCTATTCTAGACCGTTTACCCAAACATTTGTTGCAATTTATTAAACCTCAAAACTATGAGGATTATTCAGCAATAAATCAAGCTGTTTGGCGCTATGTAATGCGGAAAAATGTTGATTTTTTAAAAACCGTAGCACACAAATCATATCTGGATGGTTTAAAACAAACAGGGATTTTAGTCGATAGCATTCCGAATATGTATGGGATGAACCGAATTTTAAAAGACATAGGATGGGCAGCGGTGGCTGTAGATGGTTTTATTCCTCCAAATGCATTTATGGAATTTCAGGCTTACAATGTACTAGTTATAGCCAGTGATATTCGCCAATTGGAACATATTGAATATACTCCTGCTCCCGATATTATACATGAGGGCGCTGGACATGCACCTATTATTGCGAATCCCGAATATGCAGAGTATTTGCGTAGGTTTGGAGAAATTGGTTGTAAAGCCATTTCGTCGGCTAAAGATTATGAATTATATGAAGCCGTAAGGCATTTATCCATCATTAAGGAAGCACCAAATACAGATGAAAAAGATATCGTTTCCGCGGAAAAAAAGGTAGAAAATTTACAAAACAATATGGGTATACCCAGTGAAATGGCACTCATTAGAAATTTACACTGGTGGACCGTTGAATATGGTTTAATAGGAACCCTCGAAAATCCGAAAATATATGGCGCCGGTTTATTATCGTCTATTGGTGAAAGTGCCTGGTGCATGACCGACGAAGTTAAAAAACTACCTTACACTATTGAAGCGATTTATAAGGATTTCGACATCACGAAAGCGCAGCCTCAACTTTTTGTGACACCAGACTTTGCGCATTTGAGCCTGGTTTTGGAAGAATTCGCCAACACCATGGCATTGCGAAAAGGAGGACTTTCGGGATTAAACAAATTAATACAATCGAATGCTTTAGGAACCATTGAATTGAGTACAGGTATTCAAGTTTCTGGTGTTTTTACCAAGGTCATTGAAGATAATGGCAACCCTATTTATGTTCAAACAACAGGAGAAACAGCCTTGTCTTATCGAGAAAAAGAATTAGTAGGACATGGTACCAACACACACAGAAAAGGATTTGGGTCTCCTATTGGAAAACTAAAAGGTATTAATTTAGCGATTGAAGATATGAGTCCGCGCGACTTAAGCGCTTACCACATTTATGAAGAAAAAACGGTAACACTTGAATTTGAAGGTGGCATTACCGTTTCGGGTGATATTATTACTGGAAAACGTAATCTTCAAGGAAAAATAATTCTTATCAGTTTTAATAATTGCACAGTTAAACATGGTGACATTGTTTTATTTAAACCTGAATACGGAATTTATGATATGGCCGTTGGAAAAACCATTGTTTCAGCTTTTTCCGGACCTGCAGATTTAAATAGTTTCGATTTAATTACCCATATCCCTTCATCTAAAACCATTCATATAAAAAAAACAAACGAGCAATTAAAATTAGAAACACTTTATAAGCAAGTTAGAGAGTATCGTGAAGGTAAAAACAGGACTATTTCAAGAACAAAAGTACTGGATGAACTTATTGAAAACTACCCGACTGATTGGTTATTACCAGTTGAATTGTATGAATTAGCATTTAAAGGAAATGAAACTAAATTATGCGAAGCTATTTTGAATCATCTGGAAAACATAAAACGAATCAAACCCAAAGTTGGAAGATTGATTGATGATGGTTTAAAAATTATTGCAAGTAAAAAGGCACTTACTTAAGGGTTACCTAAACCGTTTCAAGGTGTTTTTAGTAAACTTACTTAACACTAAAGCTCCACTAATTTCGGCACGTTCGGTTAAAAGTGTATCCCAATGTTGTGTGCCTTCCCAAAAGACGGACTTCATTCGTTTTAAAGCTTCAGGGTTGTAGTTGCTTAACTTTTCAGCCAATTCTTTTACGGCGTCATCTAAGCCTTCCACTGTTTCAAAAACATCAGCAAACAATCCTTTTTGCTTTGCATATTCCGCAGAAAAAAAGGTTTCAGCATCGATAGTTAATTCAGACATAGTAGCTAAACCGACTTTTCTAGTTACCGCAGGTTCAATTACAAAAGGCCCAATACCAATACTCAATTCGCTTAACCGTATAGAGGCGTATTTGGTTGCCAAACAATAATCGGTTGCGGCGGCTATCCCAACGCCACCACCAACTGTTTTTCCTTGAACACGCCCAATAATAAGTTTTGGACACGTACGCATCGCATTGATAATATTGGCGAACCCGGAGAAAAAAGATTTGCCCTGCTCAATATCTTCTACTGCCATGACTTCGTTAAAACTAGCTCCGGCACAAAACGTTCTGTCGCCACCGCTTTTTAAAACAATTACATGTATCGCTTCATTACTCCCAGCATCTTCTATTGTTGCTTTCAACTTAAGTAAAATATCGCTGGGCATAGAGTTTCTATTCGGATGATAAAACTCAATATATCCAACTTTGTTTTTAATGTTTAAAGTAACGTAAGGCTCTGTCATTTTACCGCAATTAATATTGTCTTTTTAAAGGTTGAATATACATAATTTTTTAATGAACTGTTAAGCAACTTATGTTACTTTCACTTTAAAAAAAATTGAAGTAATTTGCCAAAAAATTAAATTATGGGATTATTGGATTTATTATTTGGGAACAATCAAAAAAATATTACAGATTTTCAATCGAGAGGCGCTATTATTTTAGATGTTAGAACTACACGGGAATACCAACAGGGTGCTATTAAAGGTTCTAAAAACATACCTCTGCAAAATATTAGTTCAAAAATTAACGAGATTAAAAAATTAAACAAACCGGTTATTACATGTTGCGCCAGTGGTGCGCGATCAGGAAGTGCTGCAGGTATTTTAAAAAGTAATGGTATTGAAGCGACCAATGGTGGCGGCTGGATGAGTTTGAGTAATAAACTATAGTTTAATAGTTTCGAATTGACTCGAACTTTCAATTATATTTTCGTTATACTTAAGGGTCCATCCTAGCGAATTTGTTAGAATATAAAATTTAGATAATTCGCTAATCAATCTGTTTTTGGCATTTGTTTTAATTTCGGACTTTTCTAATTTTTTCATTAAAGACTTTTTTACAGTTTCTTTTATGTCGTTATAGTCCTTAGCTTCAAAAGCATTTAAGTAATCTGCCTGAATATCATAATACTCTAAATCTGGATTTATTTTTATTTCTTCCTCAGGAATACTTAAAATAGTGAGTGTTTTTGTTTTCTCATCAATTTTATATTCTATAAGACTTAAATCGTAAGACACAAAAACATCTGCATTTACAACAATTAGGGCTTTCTTTTCTGAAGTGAAAAATGAACCAAAAATTTCCTTTGAGTTTCTATAATTAAAGACCTCGCTAAAATGGCCTTCTGTAACTATTAGTTTTCCAACATTCTTAATTTGTTCCTGAATTAAAGCAGAACTTTCTTGAAGTACTATTCTATCTTCATTCTTGTCTCCACAATATTTAAAAGTAAAAAATACAATTAAGGTTATAATAACAATGGTTACAATTTTTCTCATAGGAAGTACAAAAGCATCAGTTTACTTAGACATAAAAAGTATAACGAATGTATAACTATTTCTAAACTTGTCAAAAACAGAAACGACTATTTTAATATATGCAAAAACAGTTCAAATACAGGCATAAAAAAAACATCAATCGCAGACCGTTTTACCGGTTATCGCAACTGATGTTTTTAATATGAACTGATTAATAGCATAATAAATCTAACTCAATTACCTGAACCTCAGCAAATATTTCGTTGAAATGTTATAAAAAAAGATAAAACGCAAAAATGGGTTTTCTCACGCCATAACTAACATATATACACTTTAAAATATTGAATGCATTTGGTTTTTTTATTCAATCTTGTAGATCGCCAACAATCTAAGTCTCTCATTATTTTTCTGAATGCCCATCATTTCCTTACCAATTGTTAATAGATAACGCTTATTAAATACTCCATAAATGCTTGTAACTTTTTTAGCCAGTTTTAAAGCTCAGGAAATAAAAAAAAATGAAAAAGGTTGTCTTAATTAAAACAACCATTTAATTTAGGACAACCTTTTCAAACTTATATTAGAATTACTTCGTTAAAAAATTTAACCCTCAATAATTCAAAATTCTAATACATTTAATATAATTACATCTATTTGAGAATATAGAAGTATTCATTTAAATAAAACAATTATGTAAACATATTAATAAAAATTCATGCTTAGCATCTCACAGTTCTAACCAAACTATTTTTTAAAGGAATCAATAAGGATTTATGCATA
>Ga0316201_10000599_pt1 | contig 21173 bp, 16 predicted proteins | sample CS6wburrow_MG_FD_204516 | JGI IMG/M metagenome (GOLD analysis project Ga0316201, IMG submission 204516) | Coastal sediment microbial communities from Delaware Bay, Delaware, United States - CS-6 worm burrow | ecosystem: Environmental > Aquatic > Marine > Coastal > Sediment | place: USA... | reverse complement strand
AATGGCGTGTACGTCCCAATTCCCCTGCGCGCGCGTGGCCAGGAAGTCGATAGCGAACCGCCCGATTACACCATGCCTGCTAAGGACACTGCCGACTTTGGCAGCCTCGGCCAGTAACCTGCTGCGGTAGTCATCGTCCGCAGGGAAGCGACAGCCCAGGTAGGACTGGCCGGTCGAACCGCCGAGCACCTGCTCGTGGCTGGACACCAGGCGAGCGCTGCCGTCCGGCAGGATGCGCATTTGCACGCTGGGCGAACGCACTTCATCGGCAACGACGAGTTCCTCGACGATACCGCCCATCTTGTCGAACTTGGCCATGAAGTTTTCGTAGGTTTCGATACCGGACAGCCACGCGAGGTTTCCGAGCGCGTCGCGAATAGCGGCTTCGCTCTCAGCGTCCTGCGGATAGCTGAATACCGCGTTGCCCTCACCGCCGAAACCTTCATTCAGTTTGACGACGGCGCGCGCCAGCTGCGGGCGATTTCGGCGGAGTTCGAGCAAAGCCCGAACGATATCGTCTTCACTGTGCAGGTCTTCGAAACCAGCCGGGTAATTGATGCCGGCCTCGGCAAATACTTTGCGATTGCCAGACTTCGTCCCGAGAGTCAGCAGATCCGGGTCAAGGCCGTTCATCGGTATTCCGAGCTGCAAGGCTATCTTGCGTTCGAGTGCGGTGGAGTTGTAGCAGGTCAGGTAAGCGTGATCGGTGTCCCCGATAAACTTCTGCAGCCGCTTCATGAGGTTGGGGCGCTCGAGTATTTTCTCGGACAGCGGGCGGGCGCTCGAATCGAACACCGACACCATGTGCAGTCGCCGGCGCGCATGGCCGGCCGATACGCTGTCGAGCAGCTGCAGGTAGTAGTCGACGACATCCGGGTGGACCGGCTGGCTGGTGACGTAGATCAGCCGAGCATTTGGGTTACGCAGGCGGATGAGCGCGAACATCAGCCGTTCTTCGTAAAACGAAGCGCCGGTGACTTTGGCAAGCTCTTCCTGGTTGACGCTCATCGACGGCACGATCACCGAGGTGTGCTCGTAACAAGGGTCCTCCTGGTAGCGCCGCCAGACAATCGGTAGCTGCTTCTGCAGTGCCTTGAAACGTAACGACTCGGAATCGCCGGCACTCACGATGCGTGAACCTTGAGCGTCTGGCCAATGTCGTCGAGGATATGTCGCAGCTGGTCGTAGTCGGGGTGGCGAACCCGCAGCCACGCATTTGCCATGTAGCCGGCTTCGACAGGCTGCGTGGGCGTGCCGGCATCCGGCAGTCGCGCGGCAACGATGCAGTCACCGTAGCGATGGTTGATGGCATCAACGCCAGAGTACCCGCTGATATGGCCGTCGCTATCAGGGCGCAGGGCGATCATGCCGGCGGCATAGCGGCGTGACGGCTGGCTGTGAATGTTGCCGTTTACTATTGCATTCGCCCATTCAAAATACAGGTCAAACTCGTTGGCCGCGTTGTAAACGTCCCACTGCCCAACGCCCGGCGGACGACAGCCGATTTCCGAAAACTTCAAGCCTTTGGGGCCGAAGAACCACTCCATGTGCGTCGCGGATGTCCCGATGTCGAGGATCCTGATGACTTCACGCGTCATTTCGCGTACTTCGGCATATCCAGGTGCCTCGATCCTGTTGGTGGTTACCATCTGCGGCGAAATCCAGCGTTCGCGCATGGCCTCCAGCACGTTCGGATAGTAGTGCGTAATAAATTCGTGCCGGACATTGCCGTCGATAGTTAGCGTGTCGATGTAGCCTTCGTGGCCTTCGATAAATTCTTCGATCGCGACCTCCTGTCCGTCGGCGAGTCCGGATTCGCCGATGACGCGCTCGAGGCTGTCATTGTCCCGGACCTTAAATGTCCCGGAGGCGCCTGCCCCGGCCGGCGGCTTGATGATCAACGGGAAGCCAACGGCGGCGGCGAAGTCGCGCGCATCCTGCGGCGTTTCTGCGCGCGTCGACTGCGCGCACGAGATGCCGGCGTTCCGGAGCACCTCTTTCATCGCCGGTTTGTCGCGGCAGAGGTACGCGGTCTTCGTCGAAGTGCCCGGTATTCCGGTCGCCTCGCGGACGGCGGCCGCCGGCATGATATGCGCTTCAATGGTTGTTTCCAGGCGATCGACCCAGACTTGTTCCTGTATCAACTGTACGGCTTTCAGAAGGGAAGGCTCGTGTACAACCGAACGCACCTGGACGTATTCCGCCAGCCAGCCTTTGACCTCCGAATCGAGGTAGTCGATCGGCCGCTCGCCGATGCCAATGACGTTGGCGCCGGTCGCATGCAGTGCGCGCACAAATTCACGCTGGTTGTTTGGAAACGACGGCTCGACGAATATGACGTTCATTTGCCGGTCAGTTCGCGAAATAAGGTCACGTATTGCTCGCCCTGCTGTGCCCAGGAAAAGTCCTTGGCCATACCGTTCAGCATAATCTTCTTCCAGAGAGGTTTGTCTGCGTACAGCTCGAGCCCCCTGCTGATCGCCCAGGCGAGCCCCGTCTCGTCGTAGTCGCGAAACAGGATGCCCGTGCCGGTCCTCGTGCGCGCGTTTATCTGTTCGACCGAGTCTGCCAGGCCGCCGGTCTCACGCACGATAGGAATCGTGCCGTACTTGAGGCTGTACATCTGGTTAAGGCCACAGGGCTCGTAGATGGATGGCATCAGGAACATGTCGCTGCCCGCCTCGATCCAGTGCGCCAGCTTGTTGTTGTAGCCGCGGAAAAAGCTGACCCGCGAGCGGGTCGCTTGCTGCAGGGAATCGAAGAAGCGCTCGAATCGCGCTTCGCCACTGCCGAGCACAGCCAGTGAAAAATTTCGCCGCGCAAGAAGCGTGGGTAATACCCGTTCCATGAGGTCGATGCCCTTTTGCCCGACCAGCCGACTGACGATACCGATCAACGGCTGATCCGTGTCGCCGGCGAGACCCAGCTCGTTCATCAGGACCTGCTTGCAAAACGCCTTGCCACTGAGATCTTTGCTGGTGAATGTCTGCGGAATCAGCGGGTCCGTTTTCGGGTTCCACTCGCCGTAGTCGACGCCGTTAAGAATGCCGACGAGCGCGTCGCCCCGGTCTCGGAGAATCCCGTCCAGGCCCATGCCGTATTCGGCACCCTGGATCTCCCGGGCATACGTCGGGCTTACGGTAGTGAGCATGTCGGCGTGGAGCAGGCCGGTCTTCAGGAAATTGACACGGCCGGCGTTCAGGTCGTCCTGGTGCAGCAGGTATTCGCTAGTTCCCAGGCCGAGGTCGCCGAGAATTTCGGCGCCGAACACGCCCTGGTAGCCGATGTTGTGAATGGTCACTACCGAGCGCGTGTCGGCGAACAATTTGTCCCACGCGTAAGTGGTGCGCAGGAAAAGTGGAATCAACGCGGTGTGCCAGTCATGACAATGGAAAATGTCCGGCGCGAAGCGCATGCGCTGGCACATTTCGATGGCGACGCGCGACAGCAGGATGAAGCGCAGGTGTTCGTCAGCGCCTTCCGTATAGATACCGGGGCGATCGTACAAAGCCGGGCAGCGCAGCAGGTATACGGGCAGACCGGTCGCCGGCAGCGTCGTAACGTCGATGGAATACCTGAAGTTCCGGGAACCGATCGTGATCGATAGATTCTGCAGATTGCTGACAGGTTCGATCTTCAGGTCGTCGCGCTTCATGCTCGAATAAAACGGAATCAACGCGCGGATATCGTGGCCCGCATCGTTCAGGTACGCCGAGAGCGCCGCGTTCACGTCGGACAGTCCGCCGGTCTTGGCAAGCGGTGTCAGCTCCGAGCTCGCGAGGCAGATTTTTAGTTTGTGTTTCGTAGCCAATTCACCGCCATCGTTCGAGGGTTTGAATGTTATTCTACTTCGATAAACCGCCGTTCTGCTCGGTCATCTTCAATCGAGGCCGCATTTCATGAATGTACTCATTATTTCGCCTGGATACCCGGCCGACATGCCCGAATTCACCCGGGGTCTCGCGGAGTGCGGCGCCAGGGTCTATGGCGTCGGCGACCAGCATGTCTCCGGGCTGCCGGAGCTTGTACGGGGGTCCTTAAGCGAATACGTGCAGGTCTCGTCGCTGTGGGACAGCGGCCGTGTCATCGCCGAGCTCAGCGAGCGACTCCGCGGTCATGAGCTCGATCGGATCGAGTGCCTGTGGGAGCCTGGCGTCATGTTGGCGGCTGAGCTGCGCGAACACTTCGGCGTCGACGGTCTGGGCGTCGAACACGCGCGGCTGTTTCGCGACAAGGAGGCGATGAAGGCGGCCCTTGATGAGGCTGGCATACGTACGCCGCGCCATGTTGCAGTGGACAGCGTTGCCGATTGTTGGGAGGCGGTCGAGAAGATCGGTTTTCCAGTCATCCTGAAACCGATTGATGGCGCTGGCTCGGCAGATACCTATCGTGTCGAATCCCGCGAAGAACTGCGAGCGGTGCTGCCAATGCTGCGCCATGTCCCGACCATCAGCGTCGAGGAGTTCATCGACGGCGAGGAGTACACCTTCGATACGATCACAGTCAACGGCAAGATCGCCTACTACAACATTGCCTGGTACCGGCCCCGACCGCTGATCGCGCGCAGCAACGAATGGATCAGCCCGCAGGTCATTGCGCTGCGGGACGTCGAGGACGCCGACCTGTCGGGCGGCGTGCAGATGGGCCACGACGTTATTGGCGCGCTAAAATTCGGTACCGGGTTTACGCACATGGAGTGGTACCGAAAGGCGGACGGGGAGGTCGTGTTCGGGGAGATCGGCGGGCGACCACCCGGCGCGCACCAGGTCGATCAGATGAAGTACGCCTGCGACTTCGATGTTTTCAAGGCGTGGGGGCAGGCCGTTACGAAGGGATGCATCGAGGAGCGCTTCGAGCGGCGCTACAACGTCGCAACGATTTTCAAGCGCGCTCGCGGCGTCGGACGTATTTCTCGCATAGAAGGTACCGAATCACTGCAGGCGAGGTTCGGCGAACATGTCGTCTGGAATACGCTGCTGCCACCCGGCACGCCGCGGCGTGACTGGAAAAAGACGCTGGTGTCCGATGGCTTCATCATGCTCCGCCATCCGGAGCTCACAGAAACCATGGCGATGGCCGACGCCGTTGGTTCCGAACTACATATGTACGCGGAGTAATCGCGTTCAGGCAAATGAACGTCGTTACTCCACGTTCAGGCAAATTCGTGCAGGTACTTTGGCAACATTTCGCGCCAGGTCTGCCAGTCGTGATGCCACTCCGGGCCCCAGGGGTCGACACGATTCGGAATACCCTTGGCGCCCAATAGCCGGGCAATGCGCCAGGACTCGCCAATGTCTTCGTAGTTGCCTTCACCGCTTGGCAAAAGAACCAGCCTCTTCTGCAGCATTTCGAGCTGCGGGCCCTCGAGATCCGAGAGGTAGTGCACGGGCGATGAGAAGTAAAAATCCAGGTTGAATTTTCCCTCGAGGTATTTGGAAAGGTCGAACGTGCCGCTCATCGCAATTGCCAGTTTAAAGGCATCCGGATGCCGGCACAGCGTGGCCACTGCGTTGAAGGCACCGATTGACGCGCCGGCGGTGACGATCTCGATGTCATCCGAAACACAGTCTTTGCGTATGGCCGGAGTCACCTCGTGATAAATAAAGGCGTCGAACGCATTCTGTAATGCCGAGCAGTATTCCGCCGAGTGCTGGCCGTTAAACCACGCCCTGCCGGCGATGCTGTCTGTCGAGTACACCTTGATGCGCCCGGCATCCAGCAGCGGCTGCAGCGCAGCAATCAGGTGGAACCGCTCGATCTCCTCGGCGTCGCCGCCCGCGGTAGGGAACAGCAGCACCGGCGTGCCGAAGGTGCCCCAACGCACGAGCTGTACCTCCTGTTCGACGCGCGGCGAATGCCAGCGAAAAATATCCTTCATGCCAGCGGTCCGACATCGCCCTGCTGCTGTCGCCAGTACTGGATGCGGTTCCAGAACAGCTCGGTGAATTCTTCGTGTTCCTGAGGAGGATAGAGCGCTTCGACCTTTTCCCGGATTGCGTCCCGCACGGCCTGCGAGCCAAAGTACTCGTGGGCGACCTCGTCAAGATGCCCCAGGTGCTGGTCGCAAAATTCTTCAAAGCGATCGATATCGAAGCGTTCCCGGGCGATACGCACATAGCCGGCGAGCTTCTCCTCGAACGGTATGTCCTGTTCGGCGATGTCAAAATAGGCGCGCCAGTTCAGGTCCGTGTTTAAACGTCGCTCTGTGGCCGCGCAAAAGATTGACCAGCGCAGATTAGCCTTGATCAACCAGGGGAAGTGAAAGTGCAGTGAAGTTACCTGCGAATCCGGGCAGGCATTGGCGAAGTCGATTGGATGCCACACACCATCGCTCAACAGCGACTCACAGGAATTGAAGTCCCAACCGAAAAACGCATTGATCACCATGGTGATATCGGTAAGCCGTTGCTGTTGTTCGTCGGACAGGAAGTTAGTATCCATACGGTAACGATCGTGTAACGGCGCATCGGGATCATAGTTGACGCAGCGCCACTGCGGCCCCAGTCCGATACAGCGGACGAAACCTTCAAAAGGAACAACGCCCCTCTGCAGGTGCATGACCCGCGTACCGCTGTCGTCATAGGCTTCGAGCAGCGCGTCGCGATCCTTGATTGCGGTGACGCCGACCCAGGCGCCGCCGTCATAGGGTTTGATGAATAGCGGGTAGCCAATCTTGTCGCCAATGTCGCCGAGATTGAATAGCCGCGCATAGCGTTTGAGGGTGGGCTGCAGGTCGGAGGATTCGAGGTAAGATTTCGGCGGTATCATCCAGGTGTCCGGCACCGGCAGTCCCAGCCGCATCATCGCGCAATAGGTTGTGTGTTTTTCCATGGACTGCAGCGACCATGGGTTGTTGAACACATACAGGTCGTCCATCGCAATCGCTTTCTTAATCCATTCGCGCGACGTGTGATACCAGTGCGTCAGGCGGTCGATGACGACGTCGTATTTGCAGCCTTGCATCAGGTCGAAGGGCTCGATGTGCACGCGTTCGACCTCAAACGACAGCGTGTCGTCGCCGTAGGGGATCTTGAGGTCAAGTTGTCCGAGCAGCCCTTCGTAGCAGATCGGCCAGCAAATATCTGCACCAAGGGACAGGCCGATTCTTCGGGTTTTTTCAGCCATGATCTGCGGTTCCTCTGTTAAGCAAGGGTGGTTGATCAATACTACAGGGGAATTTCCCTGATAATGCACTCCGGATTCATCAGTCGTACACCATCCAGGCGGGCCCCGGCATCAGCCATGACAGGCCGATACGCAGCCGGTCACGCCAGTTTTCCCAGTTGTGCGCATCGCGAGCTTCTTCGAAACGGACATCTGCACCCATCTGCTGCAGGTGCGGGACCAGCGAGCGGTTCTCGTATATCAACGACTCGTACATGCCGCAGCTCAGAAATATGCGCTCGGCGGGACTGCCGGAGTGTTCGCGAAATTCATTCATGAAACGCACGACGGGATCGAAAACCGGGCCACGGTTGTGACGCCCGATATCGCTGAACGCGAAGGAACCCGATTGCAGCAACAGTGAGCCGAAGTGCTCCGGATAACGCCACGCCGCGTGCAGCGACGCAACGCCGCCGAAGCTTGCGCCCATCAGGCAGCGTGAATCGGCCGAGTCGACCAGCGGATAGGCGTCGTTCATGAAGGGCAGAAGCTCCTCCGCGATGAACCGCGCATGTCTGTCGTCGCCGCTGTATTCCTTGAGCCTGTCCGGCGACTCGATCAGGGCCACGATGACGGGGGGTATTTCGAGCCGGTGGATAAGGTTGTCCAGTACGATCTTCAGATCTGCGTACTTCAGGTAGTCAACGCCGTCGTGCACGACCAGCAAAGGATAGCGCCGGTTTTCGCGGAAGGTCGCGGGCAGATAGACCTGAATCTCCCTTTCCGCGGAAAACGCTGCGCTCTCGACGTGCCGAACGTGCAGCGAGCCATGTCGTGAAGCCGCATCATGCAGCGTCCATTCAGGTCGCTCGTAGCCGAAAGCCTGGCACACTGAATTCGCGCCGAACGGGTCATGTGCGACTACGTCGTTGAGCGGGTCAAGGATGAGCTCCTTGTGGCCGTTCTTGACGAGCTCGAACTTGTATTCGATTCGCGAGCCCTTCGGCAAGTCGATGGTCGTCGCCCACAGGTCGGTGCCCTTGAGCGGCTGAAACGGCTGCGCCGTATCCAGGCCGGCTATCCAGCAGCGCAGGTAAACGGCGTCAGCCTCGCCACGAAATACGAACGTTACGTCAGTGCCGTTGACCAGCGGAAACACCTGGTCCTGAATGAGCGCATCAATATCCGCCGGACTAGGCTCGGACTTGCTAATCAGTTTGCGCAGTGCCGGATTCATGCGGAACGCACCCATTTGAGTTGTCCATTTCGTGTCATGCGTTTGGCGGCTTCGCTTTCCCTGAGTGTCTCTCCCTCAAACAACAGGAAAGAGCCACTGTCGAGTGCGGTACAAATTGCCGGTGAAAATCGCCGATCGAACAGGCTGATGCGCAGTCGATCACGGGTACGCAACCGGTCGCTGGGGTTCGGCAGCAGCACGAGGCGCGGTAGCACGCCCATGCCCTGGCTCATGATCTCGGCATCGCGGCGGCCCTGCGGCAGCTTGTCATGAAAAAGAACGATACGATCAGTCAGGACCATGGCACCCGCCGACCAGGCAATAATATTCTTGTCTCGCAGCAGCCGGTGCAGGCCAAACAACCGCAGCCGATTCATGAGCACTACGACGTTGCCGCCGGTAATCAGAACCGTTTCGAAATTGGCCAGCTGCTCCTCGAGATTGGCGACCTGGTCGGCAAGCAGCGCGTTGGTTTCGATGTTGCACGCGTTGTCGAAACGGCCGTGTATTTTGCCGACCTGGCGAAGGTGGTGCTGATCGAGCGCGCGAAGTTGCGATATCGCATGGCGTCGTTCGGCAGCGACGACCGTAGTGTCGCCCTCGGTGCGCAGCGTCGCGCGAGCCGCGATCATGAGCTGCCGCAGGCGCATACGGTACAGGCGCTGCTGCTCTTTGAGGCGATCCTGACGCAAACGATAAGCATCGTGCAGCGCTTTGTCACCACTAAATAGTTCGTTGGCTTTGTGATAGATGCCGAGATCCGTAAGCGGGTTTTTCAAGAGGCGACGCACATCATCGATATCGCCTTCGGCCTCTTGCCATGCGGCAGATATGACGGCAATCGGGCCGTCTCCGATCCCGCAGCGCGTCACGGCCTTGTCCAGGTTAACGGTGGGCCGCTGCGGGCCCAGTAACAGTCGCAAAGGTTCCTTGTGGGTCATCGCAGTTCGACCCTGATTGTCGCGACGATTTGTTGTAGTGCGTCCTCGACAACCTCCGTATTCGGGTGTCGAACGATGATGTAGCCATCGCCTTCATAGCTGTCGCTGGGGGGTTGTCCCTGGTCTGGCAGCTTCGCCTCGACGACGATGGATCCGAAGCGTCGCTGCACCTCATCGACGCCGCGGATATTGGCGATGCGTCCACGGCCCTGTCCGCGAATATAGGCGGCACCCGCAGCGTAGCGGCGTTGCGGCGCCGTAAATTCGCCAAACGCCATTAGTCGCGGCCACGCCTCGTAAAAGTCGATGTCATGGGCATACGATAACAGCGAAGATATTTGTGCGCCTGGCGGCCGCGCGCCGACCTCGGAAATGGCAATATTGCCGTTCGCGAGGCGGAACCACTCCATGTGGCTCAGGCCGGTTTGCAGACCAAGCGCCTCGATTGCCGCGAATCCGGCTGCGCGAATCGGATCGAATTCCGGCCCGCTGACGTCCCGCGGCAGAAGAACGCACCACTGGATCCAGTCGTTTTCGAGCACCTCGAGGGGCGAAGGCATATACCGCGAGATCGAATGCCAGACCGGCCTGCCGCCGACAACGACGCTGTCAAAGGAGTGCTCCGTGCCGTGCACAAATTCCTCAAACAGCGTCGGGCGATTCGTATCTGGCGGAAAACGCTCCAGCAAGGCATTCAAATCTGCGGCCTGGTCAAGCCTGAAGGTGGCTTTGCCGCCGGCACCATCGGGCGGTTTGACCACTACCGGAAAACCGACGCGATTGGTGAACAATTCTGCCGCTTCGCGATTGCCAACCAGTGCATGCCGTGCGCAGGGAACACCCGCTGCCCTGAGGACGTCTTTCATACGCGACTTATCGCGAAAATTTCTCGCTGCATCTGCTGACAAGCCATCGATGCCCAGCGCCTCTCGTGCCAACGCCAGCGGCACCTGCAGCTGCTCCAGCGTGGCGATGTAGCTCGTCGCCTTGCCGAAACTCGTTTCCAGCCGGCGAGCAGCGTCGGTCAGCTGCTGTGCATCCAGCGCGTCGTCGACACGCCAGTGCCCGGCAATGCGCGCGCGGAGATCATCGGGAATGCGCTCCTTGGGGTCCTGGCTGACGACGGTAAGATTGACGTCGGGCAGGCGCGAGGCGCCTCTAAGAAAGCGAAGGGTCGCGTCCATGAAAAAGGGCGCCGCGAAAATTACGTGCTGTGCCATTCTTCGGGGTCACTTGACGGGCGGTGTCTGATTATCCCGGTAGAAGCGCATAGACTCCAGCCCCAAACCGGTTTATACAAGGCATTAGATTAACGGATGCCGCGCTCATCGGCGCGCCGGGTATCTGGAGAATATCGATGTTCACGAAGAACAATCCGAAAATGGGGGCGCGACCGGGAACCCTGGCGATACCCGAGGATTCACCCGAACCGCGCATTCGCGTTACGCAGTACTCCGCCGACGATGTCGAGGTCGTGGATATTGACGACGTTGCGACACTACCCGCACTCGTGAAAGCAGACCATGTCACCTGGGTCGATATTCAGGGTTTTGGCAATGAGGCCAAGCTCAGGGGGGTCGCCGAGGCTTTCGGGCTTCACATGATTGCGCTTGAGAATGCGGTTAATGTGCCGCAACGTGCCAAGGCTGAATCCTATGCGGACCACAACCTCATTATTGCGAGAGCCCCGTTGCTCAATGACGACGGGGATCTGTCCGTCCCGCAGGTCTGCTTTATTGTCGGCAAGGGCTTTATAATTACCTTCCAGGAGCGTTACCTCGGTTTCTTCGACGAGGTGCGAGAGCGCATCAGAAGAGGCGGAGGACAACTCAGGAAACACGGCGTGGATTATCTCGCCTACGCACTCGTTGACGCCATGGTCGACCGTTATTACCCGGTCGCGCAGCAGCTCTCGGATGCCATTGAAGATCTTGAGGACTGGGTCGTGGAAAACCCGCATCCTGACGTCCTGAAGAGAATTCACGCCATTCGCAGAGAGCTGGTGATTCTCCGGCGCATCGGCCACCCGCAGCGCGAAGCGATAAACGCCATGCTGCGACCACAGTCGCCGTTCTTTTCTGATGAGGTACAGCTCTTTGTGCGCGACACGCGCGACCATATTGCGCAGATCGTCGAGCTCATCGACTCGTCCCGAGAGATGGCTTCCGACCTTGCTGACGCATATTTGTCAAATGTCAGCCACCGCTCCAACGAGATCATGAAAGTACTGACGCTGATGGCAAGCATTTTCATTCCGCTGACTTTTATCGCCGGCGTATACGGAATGAATTTCGAAAATATCCCCGAACTCTCAAATCCTGTCGGTTACTTCATAGTCTGGGGAGTCATGATTGCGACCGCGATCTTCATGGTGTTCTTCTTCAGACGTCGTGGCTGGATTGGTACCTCCAAACCGCCGCCAGAGAACTGGTAAAGCCGCAGTTTCACTAGGATTCCGCATTTGAGTGAAATTGTGCGATACGACGGAGCATACATCTAGGTGGATCTAACCACACATTGGGTTGGTGCCGCGGCAATAGCGTTATTTGTATTGGCCTATAGCCTGGTGATTACGGAGGAGTTTACGCACCTCCGAAAATCGAAGCCCGTTATTCTTGCGGCCGGAATAATCTGGGGCCTGATTGCCTACCAGTATTCAAATTCGGATCAGCCGCATGCGGCCGCCGATGCTGTTCACGAATACCTCACCGAATTTGCGCAGCTGTTTCTGTTCCTGTTGGCCGCGATGACCTACGTCAACGCAATGAGCGAACGTAACGTTTTCGTTGCGCTTCGCGGCTGGTTGGTACGAAGGTCCTATACGTATCGCACCATGTTCTGGATAACCGGCTTCCTGAGTTTCTTTCTGTCGCCTGTTATCGATAACCTCACGACCGCGCTGGTCATGTGTGCGGTAGTGCTGGCGATCGGGCAAGGCCACAAGCGCTTTATAGGTATCGCATGCATCAATATCGTTGTGGCGGCAAATGCCGGCGGTGCTTTCAGCCCGTTCGGCGACATCACGACATTGATGGTGTGGCAGCGTGGCGTTCTCGATTTCTCGATGTTCCTGTTGCTATTTCTTCCCAGCGCGGTCAACTTCCTCGTGCCGGCGCTGCTAATGTCCTCTGCTGTACCAAACGAGGTGCCGGTCAGGGAGGAGGAAGAGCCGCGTATCATTATGAAGCGGGGCGCGAGGCTCATCATGTTCTTCTTTGCCTGCACCATTTTTCTGGCGGTCTCGTTTCATAACTATCTCCATTTACCGCCGTTCCTCGGCATGATGACCGGCCTGGCCATCCTGAAATTCTTCGGTTTCTACCTCCGGAAGACCCACGATACGGTGATCTTCGACCGGAGGTTGTACGGGGAAATCGGCGACACGATGCCATTCGACAGCTTCCGCGAGGTATCCAGGGTCGAGTGGGATACGCTGCTGTTTTTCTTCGGCGTCATCATGTGTGTGGGCGGGCTTGGATTTATTGGCTACCTCGACGTCCTCTCAACGTATATGTACGCCGAGCTCGGCCCCACGACCGCTAACGTGCTTGTCGGAATCATCTCAGCACTTGTCGACAACATTCCGGTTATGGTGGCGGTGCTTGAAATGAACCCTTCTATGGACGTACAGCAGTGGTTACTGGTTACGCTAACCGCCGGCGTCGGAGGTAGCCTGCTTTCAATCGGCTCCGCCGCAGGAATCGCATTGATGGGGCAGGCGCGCGGTTACTACACGTTTTTCGGACATCTTCGCTGGACGCCAGCTATTGCGTTAGGCTATTCATTGAGTATCTGGCTGCACCTGGTGATCAATAGCGGCCTGCAGAATGTCCTGCCGAATACATTGAGGTAAGCTCCGGGAATGCTTTCTTTTCTCGGCGTGTCTGCAGGAATAGGTCTTCTTATTGGCGGCGGTACCTTGTTGGTTCGCGGCGCTTCCGAAATTGCGACCCGTCTTGGCGTATCGCCGCTGGTCGTCGGTTTGACGGTCGTAGGTTTCGGCACCAGCGCGCCCGAGCTGGTCATTAATGTTGTCGGTTCATTACGCGGCGAAACCGATATCGCGTTTGGTAATGTCGTGGGGTCCAACATCAGCAACCTCGCGCTCGTTCTCGGCGTAGCCGTCTTGATCGCGCCGATCAAAATCCAGGGTCAGCTGGTGCGGCGGGAGGTTCCGCTACTTCTGCTGGCGACCACCGTTATTACGGTGATGGCGCTCGACCAGATGTTTGAAGGCTTGCCGGCCATGATTGGGCGATCGGAAGGGATCGTTCTGGTTTCGCTGTTCTGCATATTTGCCTATATCAACGTGCTCGATTTCGTTGAGACCAGGGCATCGGATGCGCTCATTACCGATATTGTGCATCACCAATATGTCGAGTCCGATCCGTACAGCCGTTTTCGATGGCTGTTCGTCATTAGTGGCATTGCGCTACTGTCTATCGGCGGTGAACTGACCGTGCAGAATGGCGTGTCAATCGCTGACAGCCTGGGCGTTTCGCCGGCCATCATCGGCCTGTTTCTTATTGCTGTTGGCACGAGTATGCCGGAGCTTGTTACCTCCATCATTGCCGCCAAGCGTGGTGAATCTGACCTCGCGCTCGGCAACGTTGTTGGCTCCAATATCTTCAATTCGCTGATCGTGCTGCCGGCAAGCAGCATTATCAGTCAGGTCCCGGTACCGCAAGGTGGCATTGGCGATCTGCTGTTGTCGTTGTTCCTCACGGCGATTCTCGTACTGGTCTTTCTTTTTGGAGATGCCCGGCTCGGCAGAAAAGAGGGCATCTTCCTGTTGTTGCTGTATTTCAGCTACGCGACGATGCGAGTCTATTTCGGGGCCTGATTTCCCCGAACTTTGGCCGCGTTCGTTACTCAAAGTAAATCTGTAGCCAATTATCAAAAGAATGATGGCCGCTGAACCGGACCGGGCCCGTGGTGGCGAGCAGTTATTCAAAATACCGGGAGAAAAGATAGTGTCGAGACAGTTGTTTGTAGCGCTGCTGCTCTGTTGCATGGCGGCTTACGCGGACGAGGACCCTTATCTCTGGCTGGAGGCAGTCGAGGGAGAGGAGGCACTTGCCTGGGTCGAGGAGCAGAACAAGCAGTCTCTGACGTATCTCGAGTCCTTGCCAACCTTTGAGCCTTTTCGAAGCCGAAATCTCGAGATTTATGATTCGGAAGAGCGCATCGCATTCCCGGCATTACGCGGTGAGTACGTGTACAACTACTGGCGGGACGCGAATAACAAGCGCGGCCTCTGGCGACGAGCGACGCTGGATGACTATGCTGCCGGCAAATCGAACTGGGACATTATCCTGGACCTCGACAAGCTGGCTGCCAAGGATGACGAAGACTGGGTATGGAAGGGTTCCAGCTGTCTTCGTCCGCAGTATCGACACTGCCTGCTCCGGTTATCCCGTGGTGGCGCCGACGCTGTTGTTGTTCGCGAATTTGATGTTGAGAAACGGGCTTTCGTCGAGGATGGTTTCTACCTCGCCGAGGCCAAAACACAATTGAGCTGGATTGATGAGGATTCGGTTTACGTTGGCTCGGATTTCGGCGACGGCAGCGTCACCGATTCGGGCTATGCGCGCACCTCAAGAGTCTGGGAACGCGGTGTGCCAATTACGGAAGCCACGGAGGTGTTCGCTGGCAAGCAAGCGGATGTCTCGGCAGGCGTCTTCCGAACCTGGGACCAGGATACGCCGTATGACATAGCGTACAGAGCACCATCGTTCTACAGCACAGAAAATTATCTGCGTACAGATGACGGCGAATTTACGCGTATCGATATTCCTGAAGATGCTGATTTCCACGGTGTTATGAATGGCCAGATGATCGTCGAGCTCAAATCCGACTGGAAACCTTCTGCGGTCGAATACAAACAGGGCGCGATCATCTCCATCGACTTCGCCCGATTCCTGAAAGGCGATCGTGCCTTTGAAATCATATTTGAGCCCACCGGCACAATCGCAGTTAAGCGCGGTGGCGTAATGTCTACTCGCGACTACGTCATCCTGAATCTGCTCGACAACGTCGTCAGCCGCATGATGCGGTTTTCCTACCTCGACGGTGAATGGCAGGGTGAAGCGATCGATGCCGAGCCGTTGGGGAGCATCAGCCTGGTAACGGCCGCCGAGGACTCGAACGTATTTTTCTTTAGCTACGAGGGGTTCCTGCGGCCGGATACTCTGTATGTGGCCAATGACGGCGGCGCTTCGATCGAAGCGCTGAAGTCGCTACCGGACTTTTTTGATACAAAGGGAATGACTGTTGAGCAACACTTTGCGACCAGCAAAGACGGTACCCGGATACCTTATTTCGTGTTGCTGCCGGACGGTTTCGAGGCGAATGGAAAGGCGCCCACTCTTATGTATGGCTATGGCGGCTTTGAGGTAAGTCGAACGCCATCATACAGCGCGACCGTTGGCCACAGCTGGATGGCAAGAGGTGGCGTCTTCGTTGTGGCCAACATTCGTGGCGGCGGCGAGTATGGCCCGGCCTGGCACCAGGCCGCATTGAAAGGCAATCGTCAGCGCGCCTACGACGACTTTATCGCGGTTGGGGAGGACCTCATAAAACGCAACATTACCAGCGCGAAGCACCTCGGAATCCGCGGAGGGTCAAACGGTGGCTTGCTGACGGGAGTAATGCTCACGCAACGTCCGGACCTCTGGAACGCCGTCGTCGTTCAGGTTCCGCTGCTGGACATGAAACGATTTAATAAATTGCTTGCCGGCGCTTCGTGGATGGGTGAATACGGCGACCCCGATACGACTGACTGGGAGTTCATCCGCGAGTATTCGCCCTATCACAATGTTCGCGATGACGTCGATTATCCGAAACCGTTCTTCACGACTTCGACGCGCGATGATCGTGTGCATCCGGCGCACGCACGCAAGATGGTCGCGCGTATGAACGAGATGGGCCACGATCTCTTATACTTTGAGAATACGGTTGGCGGACACGCCGGTGCGTCCGATAACACCCAGGCAGCACGCAACGAAGCGCTGATATACAGTTACCTGTGGGATCAGCTCGGAAGCGAGTAAGCAAGGAGCAACGTCTCTATGAAAACTCGATCAGCAACCGACCGGAATCCGGCATCGCGCAAGCCACGCGCGTTCGTTCCGGTTGCCGTCCTGGTGATGATAGTCGGGATCCAGGCTCACGCCATCGAGGCGACCGCCGATGAAGAGGCGACCGTCGAGCAGGCCGTTGCGGAGCCCGAGCGCACGCACCTGGCGGAGGCCGTCAGGGCCGCCGTAAAGAAAGTTGTTGTCCTGCCAACCCAGGGCCCGGTCGGAGACGCGACTACCGGAAGTTACAAGAAGAAGACGCAGGGCCTTTACGGCGGTGCCGCAAAGGGCTCGAGCGCAGGCAGCGGTGTTGGCGTCGAAATCGGACCCGTGCGCACGCGCCTTTCAATTCCCATACTGGCCATCCCTGGCATGTTGATTGGTGGCGCCGCTGGCAAGACGGAGCGAGACATACAGGAGTTTCGGGATCGTCTCACAAACGATCTTGCGGACGAGGCGAGCCCGCCGCTCACGAACGACGCACTCGCATCTGATGTCTGGTGGGGCCTGCGCCGCTTACCCAACCTCGATTCCAGAGTCTTCGCGTTGACCACGCCGATTCCGGAAGATACCGACGCCATTCTTTATGTCGGCCTCGAGAGAATGACTATTGATGTCCAGGGCAAAGACGCCGTCATTTCGACAATAGCGAGTGCAACGTTGCGGCGACTGAGCGATGGCGAACACCTGTATGAAGAGCAGTTGCGATACCAGGATCGGGACACGTTGAGCAACTGGACCAGGAATGACAATGCCTTGTGGCATGACTATGCAAACTACGCGCGTCACTACATCGGGCGTGAAATTTCTGCAGAGGTATTTGATCGTGTAGAGCTCAATCATGAGTTGCGTCCAAAGGAAACGGCCAGCGTCAAGCGCGTGAAGAAAAACGACTGGCAGGGCTTGAGCAAATCGTCCACGCCCACACTGGCCTGGGAGTTGAAACTGCTGGGCGGTGATGATTACGGCGAATGGGTGAGCAAGATCAAGCCCGCTGACATCGCCTACGACGTTGAGATCTATGACATGCAGCGGCTGGTCTATTCGGCCAAGCAGGTTTCACGGTCCAGCCATACCGTTGCAGAGGAATTGCCGTGCAAGACGCTGTGGTGGTCAGTGCGGCCATCCTACCGGGTAGCAGACGGCATCAAGTTCGGCGAGTGGATGCGGCACAGTTCTGAAACGCAGAACGCTAAAGCGAACGAGGGGCGCCGGGCTTCGGAAGCCCCCGCGTATATTCAGGATTTCCCATCGCTGACGCTGAAGTGCAAGCGGCGTTAACGATGGCCTGTGTCTTCGTAGCTGCAAAGTACGGCCCGCAGGCTTTCACGGTATGGACTCACTAACCCAGGCGGTTCTCGGTGCGACAATCGCAGGCGTGTGCGCGCCGCGCGGACACCGTCGTAAGGCGCTGCTGGGCGGCGCGGCGCTCGGCACCCTGCCAGACCTGGACGTCGTAATCCGCTACGGTGACGCGGTTAAGAATTTCACATTTCACCGTGGCTTCAGCCATTCCCTGTTCGTGCTGGCACCATTCTCTGTCGTGCTTTGGGCGGTATTGCGACGCTGGTGGCAACCGGTAAGAAGTGCGCCGCTGCCCTGGCTGGCTGCCATCGTGTTGGTGCTCTTGACCCACCCTTTGCTGGACGCCCACACGGCATACGGTACGCAGCTCTTTTGGCCGTTGCCGTCGCCCCCGGTTATGTGGTCGACACTTTTCATTATCGATCCGATCTATACGCTACCGCTGCTGATCGGCGTTATCGTCGCCGCGATTTCCCCGGCAACAAGGCGCGCCGGCGTTGCGCTGGTAGCGGGGCTTGCGCTGAGCACAGCGTACCTCGGCTGGTCGTGGGTCGGTAAGCTGCAGGTCGAACGACACGCGAGGGCAGAACTCTCGAGGCTCGGAATTAATGATGCGCCATTGTTTTCCGGACCGACGCCGTTCAATACCCTGCTGTGGCGCGTCGTCGTCCTGACAGAGGGCGGTTACCTGGAGGGTTACGACTCGCTGCTGGTCAACAAGGAGCCAATACGCTTCGAGTCGTATTCGACTGACAACGAATCTCTGCGTGCGGCGAGCAATATATGGGCTGTGTCACGACTGCGCTGGTTCGCGCAGGATTTTCTGAAGACCGAAGTGCGTGAGCAGCGCCTGGTGCTGACGGATCTGCGTATGGGCGCCGAACCGCAATACGTTTTCAGCCATGCGGTTGCGGAATTTGGCAATCCCCACTGGAAGCCGGTGCCAACTGAACTGCTGCCGGTTCGTTTCAGTCGTGGTGACCTCGACATGTTCATAGAGCGATTCTGGAAAGACTGATAAAGAGACCCAGGCGCTCGTCACGTGGCGAAGTCTGCTGCCAATTTCCCGCGCCGATAATACACTGCATACATACAAGCCACGATTGACTCCCGTCCGGTTTATGTCAGCCTAATTAAGGAGTTCTTGTAAGGCAGGGATGCCGTTAGTCAATTGGGAGATTGCCGTGACAAATTATGTCAAGAAAAGTATCGATAAAGGCACGGCCACCGAGTCTCGAGCAGAAGCTGCGCTGCGTCCCGAGCGTCATCGCACCGCGGTCGAGCTCAGGCACGGCGACTGGATCAAGAAGGCCCAGGCAGATCTGAAATCGAAACGTTTCACGAGTCCCCTGTTTGCGCTGGTTATGATATTCGGCTTCCTTTTTGGTGGGTCCATTTACCTGTTTGAGAACCTGCCGGTAGTGGTGGGCGACCCGCTGTATGCATTGAAGATCACGATGTCGAGTTTCTTCGCCGTCAGCCTTGGTTTCATCCTGTCGGTTTGGTGGCACTCCACCTCCCGTTTTGACAATCGCCTGCGGGACGCTGAGCGCATCGACCGCGAGTATCGCGAGTTGCTGATTGGTTTCTCGGACAGCCTGTTCGATATCATCAATGCGCTGAACACGCTGGCTACCAAACCACCGAAGCCCTTTGTGGTTGCGACAGAGTTCCTGCTCGGCGAGTACATTCACTTGCTGCAGAGCCAGTTGCAACGCTACGGCGACTACATCGCCGGTCTCGGTTTCGACGCGACCGCATTTCTCGACGAAAAAATTCGTATTTTCGAAGGCATACGCGAGCGTGCCAGCTTGTCCGTTAAAGGCATGCCAAAAGAGGTCGAATCGCTGTTCGTTGAAAGCCTGAGTCTGCAAACCGAGAAGCTGCTGGACCCGGCCGCGAAACGGCAATTCGATCTGCGCGAAACCTTGAATGAACTTGGCCCGAAAGAGCAGGCCGCCTAGCTCAGTAGCGGACTTCGGCGACCAGTGTGACGGTGGTCCCCAGCGCCGAAACGCTGGTTGAGCTGGCGGTGAATCGAATCAAGGCTCCACCGTCGTTGCCACTGACGGCAACGACGGTTCCCGCGGCGCCGTTTCGGGCGGCTGCAACGTCGATGTAGGGGGCGGCGGGCGTGTCTTTCAGGTGGCGCGCGAGAGCATCACGAGTAAAGGTGGTGCCCCAGATGGATGCGTCAGCACGTCGCAGCTCGGAACCGGTTTCGGCCGCGCGTAGCCGCACGGTGACGTTGACGGCTTCATGGGTTAGCCACGTGATGAGTGAACCTGGCGCAGGCTCGACTCGCCCGAGACCCTCTCTTCGCAGGACCATCGTCGACTCCTCAAGTCGCTGCGACACTGCGTTGTCAACGGTGGTCTCGACCGCGGCGTTGTCGGTATCGATAATTGTTATGGTCAAAGCGGATTGCGCGACACCGCCGCTTCGGTCAATGACCGTTATGGCAATGCGATAAGTCGCCGCTGCAGTCAGCTGGCTATTGATATAGGGGGCCATGTCGAGCGTGACGTCGAAGGCGTTCATCGGTCGTCGCTCAAGACCGTACATAGCGAATAAGGAGCGATCGGTAGTGCTCGCCAGATCCGTCTCAACATCGCCGTCGGAAACAAGGAGTTTCGCTATACGCGACGGAGCCTCGATGCGTACGCGAACGGAGCTGAACTGGCCGGCTTCGGCACGTAACGCCGCGTCAATCGAAAAACCTTGCGCCGTGATGCGGGGGCCGGGCGAGGAACCGTCCGCCCAAGCGCCACAACAGGCGAGGGAAAGTAGAGCAATCAGGCTTATCCGAGACCACGTCATAGCACGTCCCCCAAAGGCAAACCCAGCATCCCATTGTCGGCGAGCCGCTTGCGTTGCCGCCATGCTGGAGAGTACCTAGGTACGATGGGTCAGACGGGCTTTCGAGTCCTGTGCGGTAACGGTGTGTTGTTCCAGGAATTCTCCGGCGGCTGCGAAGATGCGAGATTTCCGCGCGCCGTCGAGTCTGTCCAGCGCCCTTGGCATCAACGCAAGACGAGGGTTGCCGCTGAAGAACGCGCGGTGTTTTTCGATGAAGCGCCAGTAGAGGCCATCGACAACATCGCACCAGGCCCCCTTCTTATAGTCGCTCATCTTCAACAGGTAATTTGAGCCGCAGATATACGGCTTCGTGGCGAAAACGCCGCCATCACTGAAAAGTCCCATGCCATAGACATTTGGACCCATCACCCACTCCGAGGAATCAACGAACATCTCCATAAACCAGTGATGCGCGCTCGACGGACGTATTTCGGACAGCGTCATTAGATTGCCCAGCACCATCAGGCGCGGTATGTGATGCGTCCAGCCGAGTTTTTGCGCCGTTCGAATGGCGTCGTCAAGAGGCGGGATACCCGTAGTTCCCTCCCTCCAGGCTGCTGTCATCTCGCGTTCGTGCGACCAGAAGTTGGCGGCGTCCTGTTGCTCGCTGAATTGTTGGTAAACCCCGCGCACGAACTCGCGCCAACC
>Ga0316201_10000598_pt1 | contig 21183 bp, 13 predicted proteins | sample CS6wburrow_MG_FD_204516 | JGI IMG/M metagenome (GOLD analysis project Ga0316201, IMG submission 204516) | Coastal sediment microbial communities from Delaware Bay, Delaware, United States - CS-6 worm burrow | ecosystem: Environmental > Aquatic > Marine > Coastal > Sediment | place: USA... | reverse complement strand
AATATCGCCGCGGATGACCGACGCCGACAACGGAAAATACGCCGACGTAATCTGCTTGGCCATCGTCATGATGGCAGGGCTTTCGATGCCCATCGCGTTCGCGCCGAAGTCCTTGCCCAGGCGCCCGAACCCACAGATAACCTCATCCGACCAGAACAGGATGTCGTACCTGGCGAGTACGGCCTGCACTTTCTCGTAGTACCCGTCGGGCGGCACGATAACGCCGCTCGCGCCCGTGACGGGTTCGCAGATCATCGCGGCGATCGTGTCTGGCCCTTCTTCGAGGATCAGTTTCTCAAGATTAGCGACGATGCGATCGACGAACCCGGCTTCTGTCTCACCGCCCTGCCGGCCGCGGTAGTAATGCGGTGCGTCGGTATGCAGGATGCCAAGCGCCTCCACGGGTGGATCGAAGTGCGTCACGTTAACCGGCGTACTCGTGAGTGATCCGGCAGCCACGGATACGCCGTGATAGGCCCGCTGACGCGCAATGATTTTGCGCTTTTGCGGCTGGCCCGTGACGTTCGCGTAGTAACGCAGGATCTTGATGATTGTGTCATTCGCATCAGAGCCCGACAGGCCGAAGAAGGCCTTCGCATTCTCGACGGGAACCATAGCCGTAAGCTTGTCAGCGAGATCGATTGCCGTCTGGTGCGTCTTGCCGCCGAACATGTGCGTGTACGAGAGCTTCGACATCGCCGCGGTCGACGCATCGATCAGCTCCTGGTTGCCGTAACCAAGCGATGTGCACCAGAGACCGGCGAGTCCTTCGAGGTAGCGCTTGCCGTTGCTGTCGTAGACATAGATGCCTTCGCCACGCTCGATCGTCATCTGCTCGACGGCGGCGAGGTTGGTGGTTGGATAGAGGACTGATGTCATCGTTACGCTCCGAGATCACCGAGACAGATGTACTTCACCTCGAGATAGTCGTCGACGCCGTACTTCGATCCTTCGCGCCCCTGACCAGACTCTTTGACGCCACCAAACGGGATGAACGCCGATGTAATGGCAACCTCGTTCACGCCGACCATCCCATAGTCGATGCCTTCTGATACGCGCCAGCTGCGTCCCTGGTCCTTGGTGAAGAGGTACGCCGCCAGACCGAACTCCGTGTCGTTGGCCATCGCGATAGCTTCTTCTTCGGTCTTGAATTTGAAGATCGGTGCGACCGGTCCAAAGATCTCTTCCTTGAACACGCGCATGTCTTCGGTGACGTTGCAGAGAATGGTCGGCTCGATGAACTGCTCGCCCTGCTCACCAAACTTGCCGCCGGCCGTGATTTCTGCGCCATGCGCCACCGCATCATCAACCATCTCCTTGATATCCGCCAACGCCTTCTTGGAGATAACGGGTCCGTGCGTCACGCTTTCGTCCAGGCCATCGCCGATCTTGAACGTGCCGACGACGCCTTTGAGCTTTTCGACGAACTCGTCGTAAACACCTTCCTGCACGAGGATGCGGTTGGCGCAAATACAGGTCTGGCCCGAGTTGCGGTACTTCGAAGCAGCGGCACCGACAGCCGCTTTGTCGAGGTCGGCGTCGTCAAATACAATCACCGGCGCGTTACCTCCCAGCTCCATCGACACACGCTTCATCGTCTGGGCACACTTCGCCGTCAGCATCTTGCCAATGTGCGTTGATCCGGTGAACGTAAACTTGCGAACGATCGGGTTGCTCGTCATCTCCTCACCGATCGGGGCAGAGCGAGCACCGGGCAGGATGCTCAACAGGCCCGCTGGCAGGCCGGCACGGTCTGCCAGTTCTGCGAGTGCCAGCATCGACAGCGGCGTTTCATGCGCCGGCTTCGCAACCATCGCACAACCAACGGCGAGGGCCGGTCCACATTTTCGCGTCAACATTGCGCTCGGGAAATTCCACGGCGTAACGGCCGCGACAACGCCGACAGGTTGCTTGATCGCGATAGCGCGACTGGTGCCCTGCGGGATCGGGAACACATCACCGTAGATGCGCTTGCCCTCCTCGGCGAACCACTCGATGAAAGAGGCTGCGTAGATAATCTCGCCCCGCGATTCAGCGAGAATTTTTCCCTGCTCAATCGTCATGATGATGGCGAGATCCTCAACATTCTCGAGAATCAGGTCATTCCATTTCCGCAGGATTGCCGAGCGCTCCATGGCCGAACGCGCAGCCCAGGCTTTTTGCGCGACGGCGGCAGCTTCGATCGCACGCCTGGTTTCGGCGGCGCCAACGCTGGCAACCTCGACGATGACTTCCTGTGTCACCGGATTGAAGACCGGGAAAGTCTCACCCGAGTCGCTGTCAACCCACTCACCGTTGATGTACGCCTGCGTGCGGAGAAGGCTGGGGTCGCTGAGTGACCAGTTGGTGGCCGATTGCTTGAGAACCTGAGACATGTCGCTGCCCTGTGTGTTGGTTGTGTGACAAAGACGGCGATTATCGCATGAACCCTGCTACCGTGATTTGATATTATCTGACAGGTAAGTATGAATTGTTTTCATGTAAGAAATGCTGAGAATTGGCGAAAAAAACATATCTTTGAGGGCCTTACAGACATTTGAGGCTGTTGGCGAGCACCTGAGTATGAGCCGCGCCGCAGAATCATTGTCGGTCACCCAGAGCGCGGTCAGTCACCAGGTTCGAAACCTTGAAAAGGAGCTTGGCGTTGCCCTCTTCCTGCGTGCCGGAAGAACGCTGAAGCTGACCGCCGAGGGCGACCGACTGTTCCGATCCGTGAGCCGCACGCTGACCGACCTGCGCCACGATATCGACTCCTTCGCCGAAGAGCATTTCGACGGCGTACTTACAATCGCGGCGCCCCCGACGTTTACTACCTTGTGGTTACTGCCGCGCCTGCCCGAGTTTCGCGAACGCTTCCCGCAACTTCGCTACCGCTTGAAGACCATGCCGGTCCCAACGCCGGCTGCGCTCCCTGACGCCGATATCACCATACAATTCGGGGCGCGCAACTGGCCGGAAATGCGCGTTACCCCGCTGGTCGATACCAACTACATGCCGGTTTGTGCCCCGCAGTTGCTCAAAGGTCGCTCGCGTTTCCTGCCTGGCGATCTTGAGGCGGAAACACTAATTCACGATGATAACGGAGATGCCTGGGCGCGCTGGCTGGGCGCGGTCGCGCTTGGGGGCCTGGTACCCGCCGAAGAAATATTTTGCGACAAGTCCCACGATGCGCTTGAAATGGCACGTATGGGAATGGGTTTCGCGATCAACGACCAGATCATCACATCGAACTGGATTGAAGCGGGTCTTTTGATTCAGCCATTCAGCCAGTCCGTGGAAAGTTACGACAAGTTCTTTATCGTTACCGATCAGGATGTGAAACCGGCCGCGCAGGAATTCGAAAGCTGGCTACGACGCTGCGTGGCACAGCAGGGCTACGGTAACTGACGATCACCCTTGGCGAGTGCGACGGTCGCTTCGGCCAGGACGTCTGTTGACTGAATAACCGGTACGCGGACGCGGGCCGGGTCCAATACCAACGGTATCTCGGTACAGCCTGCGACGATGACGTCGGCTCCCCGATCGACCATCGCCTGCGCGATTGTCGCCATGCCCGCAAAAACTTCCTCGCTCGAGTCGCCGCGCTTGACGCGATACACAAGACTCATGATCTCGAGCAGCTCTTCCGCCGTCGGCAATACCAGTTGCTTGCCACCCGACTTCAATCCCTCCTGGTAGACACCGCTTTCGAGGCAACCGGCCGTGCTCAGCAATCCAACGGTTTCATATTGCGCACAGGCGAGCACCGTTTCATCAATGATCGACACGAGTGGAATGCTGACTGCAGCACGAATCCCCTGCGCCCATGCGTGTGCCGTGTTGCAGGGCATGACGAGAAAATCCGCGCCTAATGCTTCAAGCCCCCTGGCCATTCCTGCGAGCGCAGCTCCCGGGCTCTCACCGTTACCCAGCAGCGCGCGCTGCCGGTCGGGAACCGTCGGGTTGTTGTCAACCAACATGCGAATGTGATCCTGGTCCGTGGCGGCAGGCGTCAGTTTCAGTACTTTCGCCATGAAATCGACGGTGGCATCCGGGCCCATACCGCCCAGCACGCCGGCGGTGAGGTGAATCGTGTCTTTCGGATTACTCACATCGCGTTAAGGCAGGACTCGAATATGTCGAGACCTTCGTCGATCAGTTCATCGCTGATGGTCAGTGCCGGCAGGAAGCGAATGACGTTACCGTTCACACCACAGGACAACAGCACGAGACCGTTTTCATAAGCCGCAGCAACTACTGCCTTGGTGAGGTCGGCAGCGGGTTTATCCGCATCGCCGTCCTCGACGAGTTCGACTGCAATCATCGCGCCGCGGTCGCAACGAACCTCGCCGATCGTGTCCGGCATCTTCTCCTGCAAGGCGTCGAGGCGCTGGCGGAATTTCGCACCGATCGTATTGGCGCGTTCGACAAGGCCTTCCTCGTGAATGATGTCGATGACGGCCAATGCGGCCGCACAACCGATCGGTGATCCACCGTAGGTACCGCCAAGGCCGCCGGGCAACGGCGCATCCATGATTTCAGCCTTGCCGACTACCGCGGCCAGCGGAAAACCACCTGCTACGCCCTTGGCTACGGTCATCAGGTCCGGTTCGATGCCCGCATACTCACAAGCAAAGAGCTTGCCGGTGCGGCCAAAGCCTGTCTGGATTTCGTCGGCAATCATGACGATGCCATGCTCGTCGCAGATCGCACGCAGCGCCTGCATGAATTCGTCGGGCGCCGGGTAGAAACCACCCTCGCCCTGCACTGGTTCAATGATGATCGCGGCAACATCCGTCGGAGCAATGTCTACCTTGAACAGGTTATGCAGTGCCTTGATCGAGTCCTCGACGCTGACGCCGTGAAACTCTATCGGGAACGGTGCGTGATACACCTCGCCCGGGAACGGGCCGAACAGGTTTTTGTACGGCGTGATCTTGCCGGTGAGCCCCATGGTCAGCATCGTGCGGCCGTGGAATCCGCCGTTGAACGCGATGACCCCACGACGACCCGTGTAGGCGCGTGCAATCTTGACCGTGTTCTCAACCGCCTCGGCGCCCGTCGTAACAAATATCGATTTCTTCGGCGTATCGCCTGGCGCCAGCTCGTTAAGCGCCTCGGCGAGCCGCACGGCCGTGTCGTACGGAGTGACCATGACGCAGGTGTGGCTGAACCTCTCGAGCTGCTCCTGCACCGCAGCGACAACTTTCGGATTGCTATGGCCGGTATTGCAAACAGCGATGCCCGTGCCGAAATCGACATACCGCCTGCCCTCTACATCCCAAAGCTCGGCGTTCTTGCCGCGCTCAATATAGACAGGAGCAATATTGCCCTGGCCCCGCGCCATCGCGGCGACCTTGCGCGCCTGCCATTCGGCGTTAGTCAATCCAGCCTGAACCTGCTCTTTTTCAACCGCACTCATTTACTTACTCCACGAGAAGATCGATCACCCTTATCGAATTCAGCTTAGCCACTCATCATGGCCAATACAATGCTCAACCGCCATGTCCCCGGACCGAATTGATCAAGAGTTCGGCGACCTATCCGCCAGGGGACAAGGCGCGCTATATTTGGCCAGGAGGGGTTGCGAACACCATCATTCTTGTCGCTGGAAACGAGGCGTCCATGATGACTTGCGCGACCGTCAATCTGGACTTGGGATCATTCGGCGGGGCATTGGTGACAGGCGAGATAAAATTTCTTGAACGCAACCTGCCGCAGTACGCGCGCGAGGAAGCTGAAAAGCTCGTACTGCAGTTCTACGGTATTGAGGGGGAATTCCATCCGCTGGCCGGCGAGCGCGATCTTAACTATCGCGTAGAAGCCAGCGGAAAATCCTACGTCTTTAAAATATCCAATGAAGGCGACGACGAGGACGTCGTCAACTTCCAGGTTGAGGCCCTTCGCCACATCAGGGCGCACGACGCATCGCTGCCTGTGCCCGATGTTTTCACTGACCGGGACGGTTCTTATTACCGCCGTGTTACAGGGAGCTCCGGCAGTTCGAATATTATTCGTCTCGTCGAGTACCTGGAGGGTGTACCGGCATACGACACAAAGGTTTCACGCAAGACCTGTCGCGAGATAGGCCGAATGATGGGTCGAATGGATGTCGCCCTGTCGAGTTTTTACCACCACGCCGCCCGCAAGAATGACCACCCCTGGGACACGTCCAACTGCCTGCGTTTCCAACCGTTCGTCGACCATATTGCCGAGGCCGACGCCCGCGAAATACTCAACCGGGTTTTCGATCGATATCGTGACCATGTAAAGCCGCGCCTCGACAGGACACGCCACCAGATCATCCACCATGACGCTCATAGCGGGAACGTCATCGTCGACCCCGACGACCATGAGCGCATCACCGGGCTGATTGACTTCGGCGACATGCTGCACGGCCCGATAGTCGCGGACCTCGCCGTGGCTGCCGATGCGGCATCGGAGCACAACCCCGACCTCCTGACGACCATTGCGGACGTGGCCTCCGGTTTCGATGACAGTTATCCCTTGACAGAAGACGAAATCGACCTGGTCTTCGATGTTGTGGTTACACGATATGCGTTGACCGCAGCGATCACGGCCGCACGCGACGCGCTGGCTCCCGATGAACCACCACACCTCGTTTCTTATGAACCATATGTCACAGCAGTCGATGCGCTGCTGAAAATCGGCCACGAGGTGGGCACCCGCGAGCTGCGCCGAACCTGCCGCTTTCCGACGTATTGTCCGACAACGCCGGATGAAGCATCGAGCAACGCCATCGAAGATGAGCTGCTACAAAAACGGCATGCCTATCTCGGTGAGAAAGCAACGCATTTCTATGAACGGCCAATGCATTTCGAACGCGCGCGCGGCGCCTACCTGTACGCTACCGATGGTCATGCCTACCTCGACTGCTACAACAACGTTCCGCAAGTTGGTCATTGCAACCCGCATGTTGTGCGTGCCATCGCACGGCAAGCAGCGGCACTCAATACCAATACACGCTACATGTACAGCAGCATTCTCGAATATGCCGAGCGCCTGACCGGCAAGCTGGCACCGCACCTGGATGCCTGTATCTTTGTCAATTCCGGCAGCGAGGCCAACGACATCGCCTGGCAGATGGCGAAGATTGTGACCGGGAACAGTGGCGGCCTGCTCATGGAGGATGCCTACCACGGCATCACCGGGCCGATTCAGGAATTTTCCCCGTCGCACCCGGATACCCGACTGCCACCGCATTTGCAGGGCTTGCTGGTACCGGACACATACCGTGGCCCCTATCGCGAAGATACGCCTGATGTCGCTGCGAAGTACGCCGCAGATGCCGACCGTGCGATTGCCGACCTCGCGACCGCTGGCCACAAGCTTGCCGCTTTCATGATTGACTCGGCGCTCTGCTCGAGCGGCGTGCCCGATGTGCCCGACACGTACATGCGCGAGGTGGAACAACGTGTTCGCGCGGCAGGCGGCCTCATGATCTGCGATGAGGTCCAATCAGGATTCGGCCGCATGGGACAGTGGTGGGGTCACGAATTCCACGGCGTCAAAGCCGACATCGTCACCATGGGCAAGCCAGTCGGTAATGGACATCCGCTTGGCGTCATCGTTACTACGGCCGGGATTCTCAACCGGTTTATCGACGCAACCGGCCTGTTCAGCACCTTCGGCGGCAACACGGTAGCGTGTGCTGCCGGCAATGCCGTGCTCGACGTCATCGAGCGCGATGACCTGATCGAAAATGGCCGTGATGTGGGAGACTACCTTCGTGCGCGACTTCACGATCTCGCCGCAACACAGCCCCTGATAGGCAATGTTCGCGGCACCGGCATGCTCGCCGGTCTCGAGTTTGTCACCGATCGTGAACAACGTACTCCGGCAACGAAGGAGACCTTGCAGCTGCTCGAACTCATGAGGCAAAGAAGGGTGCTCGTGGGCAAGGAAGGCCGCGATGGCAATATATTGAAATTGAGACCACCGCTTGTCTTTGAGCGTGAGCACGCAGACCAACTGGTTGCCGCACTCGACGACGCGTTAAAGGAGCTTGTGTGACGCAGACAGATATCGAATACGCGGAGCGATTCCTCACCGAAAACCCCGACATCGAGGTTATCGAGGTATTGCTTGTCGACCTGAACGGTGTGCATCGCGGCAAGTGGATTCCGCGTGACAAGCTCATGAGTGTGTTCAAAGGTGAAACCCGCCTCGCGCTGACGGGCGTTACGCCGGACATATGGGGCCGGGACGTTCCGGCACTGTGCAACACGACGGGTGACGGTGACGGTATCTGCCTGCCGACCGCACGCACGCTAAAACGCTTACCGTGGCTTGATCGACCCACCGCACAGGTCTACCTGCACCTGACCCACGAAGGTGAGCCCTGGGGGTTCGATCCGCGGGTCGTGCTCAAGAATGTCCAGCAAGCCTTTGCCGGGCAAGGCCTGACACCCGTCGTTGCTCCCGAACTCGAGTTCATGCTGTTGTCGGCCGAACGCGATGCAGAACGCATCCCGCAGTTCCCGGCAACAGAGATTAGCGGCAACGCGGGCGTGGGTGGTCAGCTCTACAGTACCGATATCATGCACGAATTCTCTGACGTGCTGCATGAGATGCGTGAAGCTTGTGACGCCATGGATCTGCGCCTGGAGACACTCGTCAAGGAACTGGCGCCGGGCCAGTATGAACTCAACCAGCACCATGTCCCCGATGCGCTCGAAGCGGCAGATAATGCACAGATGCTGAAGCGCGTGATCAAGGGGGTTGCACGCAAGCATGGCTACATCGCAACGTTCATGCCCAAGCCTTTTGCACACCTCGACGGCAATGGTTTCCACACACACATCAGCGTTCTGGACCAGAACGGCAAGAACATCTTCAACGACGGCACCGACAAAGGCACGCCGCGCCTGAGGCACGCGATCGCGGGGCTTGCACAAACGATGCCTGACCTGATGCTGATCTTTGCGCCGCACAGAAATTCCTATCGCCGCTATGCGGCCGGCTCTCACATGCCGATCGCCCCGACGTGGGGCTACGAGAATCGGGACGTCGCGCTCCGGGTTCCGGTTGGCTCGCCCGAAGCGCGCCGCATTGAACATCGCGTTCCCGGCGCTGATGCCAATCCCTACCTGGTACTCTCAGCCATACTCGCGGGCGTTCTGTACGGCCTCGAAAAAGAACTGGATGCCGGTGAACCGACGACTGCAGGAGCGGCTGGCCAGGAACGCGAACTGGCCGCGGACTGGCTGACGGCGACGCGCGACTTCGAAGCGTCTGATTTTGTCGCCAACTACCTTGGCGCTCCGTTCAAAGAAGCCATGTTGGCGATCAAGCGCTTCGAGCAGGACGAGTTCAATCGAACCATCACGCCGTTCGAATACGATACTTACCTGATTTCGTCCTGATCGGCCTCGCGGCGATGCTTGCCTTCCTCAATTTGTTCGACGAGGTGGTGTTCTGAGCTGCGGATCGTGATTTCGCCCAACGCGAGCACGACCACAACGCCAATGGTCACGGGCCAGTTGAACCCGTAGGCCGGCGTGTACATCAGGAAAACTGCCGAGATGAGAATGCAGATGGCGCAGTAGGCTGCCAGGACGATACTCGTGGCGCGGTTGACCGGCACCCGGTATGGCCGCTCCTTGTCGGGATCAGCGACTCGCATGCGTGCGAACGATAACACCATGCCTGCGTACGGCAACAGGAATATGACGGCGCTGCAGGCAAACAGGTTCCAGAAGAGCTCCTCGTTGGAACCAGCCAGGGCGCCGTATAGAAGAATGACGAAGGAACCAATTACGCCCATCGCAATCGCCGCGCCCATGGGCGTGCCGTGTTGCTTGTGTTCGATCGCAAGAAAGTTCGGCAGCTCGCCTTCGGCCGCTGCCTCGCTCGCGGCCTTGTTGCAGCCAATCGCCCAGGTAACAGCATTGGAAAAGAACGTAAACAGGATCCCGATGCCCAGGGCAAAGGCAAAGGCCCTGCCAAATGCCGAGCCACCGAAGAACAGGTAGAGCGTGTCGACGAGACCTTCAACCAGGTTGATGTCGGCAACCGGAATTGCGGCGAGCACGGCAAAAGTACCCAGCGCGTACAGGGAAATAATGATTGCGCCTGAAATCAGAACGGCGCGCGGGATGTTGCGAGTCGGATTGTGAATCGCGCCAGGAGTTGCGCACATGAGTTCAAAGCCGAGCATGCCGTAGATAATCGTCGACAGGTACGTCAGGCCGTCACCCCATGACGGCACCATTGCTTCAAGACTGATCTCGTTCGCCGTGCCGTTCGCGGCTACATAATTGAATGCGCCAGCGATCAGCACGACAAACACGAGGATCTTGATCGCCGCACCGATATTCGGCACCCACTTGCCGATACTCAGCGACAGGATATTGACGGCCGCTGCGCCCCACAACAGCGCGATACCCATGGCCATTTGTGCGCCCAGACCAAGATCCAGGCCGATCAGCTGATTGAAAATGCTGGCGAACAGGATGAAAACAGATGGCACCCACAGCAGGTTATTGACCCAGTATGACCAGGTGATGCGCGAAGCCCAGCGACCGCCGAAAGCATCGCGAACCCAGGCGTAGATGCCGCCTTCTTCGGGATAGGTCGTACCCATCTCGGCATTCATCAGGCCGTAAGGAATAAAAAACGTAATTCCGAGGAATGCCCACCAGAACAGACTCGATACACCAATCGATGCGGATGCCGCGACGGTGTCCAGCAGCAAAATTGCGGACACCGTCAGCAAAGTCATGTCGCCGAGGCGGAGCGCTTTCTTGTTACTTGTCATGGAACCCCCCAATAGGTCCGGACGTTTCGAGTGGGACGCCCAGCGCTTCAAGCGTCCTGCGCGTCGGCTCAAGTTGGTGCTCGTATCGGCGCCAACGACCAACTGACTTCGTATGTGCGGGCTGCCGAACCTGCACTGCGCTCGCTGTCGTAACCGCTGTTTTCTGCTTGTGAAATTCGAGACAGGCATCTTCGAACGGCAGGCCCAGGAAATCGATGAGCGCCCGGGCATTCGGCTCGAGGTCACGCGCGACATCCTCGTAGGCGATATCAAAAAAGCGATCGCCAAATCGCTCTCTCCAGGTCTCCATCAGCCGATAGTATCGTGCGTGATGCCGCGCCATCTCTTCCTGGTCATAGGAATGTGGGTAGGCATCCGCGAACAACTGCTTGAAGCTCGAGAAACAGGCATCCATCGGATTGCGGCGCAAATGCACAATCTTCGCGTTCGGCAAAGCCTTCAGTATCAGCGGCACGTACAGGAAATTCGAAGGTAGTTTGTCGACAAAGTGCGGCGTGTCGCCCGCCAACTGGCGAGTCGTCTCGATGTACATGTTTCCGAGTTTGCGGAAATCAGTAGTCGCCGCGCCTTCGACCAGTTCGACAGAAAAGCGGGTAGCCCCGGACTAGTTCGTCAAGCGGCGCACCGCGTTGCCAAATTGCTTGAGTTCCCCGGCAGAATGAACCTGCGAGTGAGCGGTTATGATGCGCTCGACAAGCGTCGTCCCGGTACGCGGCTGACCTACGACAAAAATTGGCGCAGACGAATCACTGCTCTCGGTTGGTTCGTCCATCCACTCTTTTGTATAGAGCTGCTCAAGTGCCGCGTACATGGCTTCCTCGGCAGCTTCGTCATACTGCATCGTGCTGCGGCGAGCCCTGGCACCCTGGGAAAACGCCTCGAACGCAGACTCCCAATCCTCCAGGTCCTCCAGTTCCTTGCCAAGTCCGTAGTACAGGAAAGCCAGCGCCTTGGCCGGGTACCGGCCCGATTCGATCAATTCTTGCAACTCTTCGGCATGATCGCGATTCTCGGCCTTCTTCAGACCCGAAAGAATCCAGTGTGCGTTTGCGTTGCCAGGCGATCGACTCAGAACCTCACGCAGTGACTCCTCGGAATCGTCCAGCATGCCGGCATGCATCTGACAGTTGGCGAGGTTCACCCGAAAACCTACGTTGTCCGGGTCACCGAGGACCGCCCGGCCGTACCAACCCAGCGCCTCCTGATCGTTGCCAAGCAACCCCAGCACGAGCCCGATGAGATCCAGCACTACCGGGTTATTGTCTGCGTGGCGAATCGCTTTTTCGAGCGCACCGTCCGCGCGGGCCGGCTGACCGGCCATCATGAACAGCCTTGCCATGTTCGCCCAGGCCGCGCCGTGCTCCGGCTGCAGCTTGGTGACCGAACCAAACGCCGAAATCGCCGTCTTCCGCTGGTTGAGCTCCAGCGCGATCAGCCCGACCAGGAAATGACCTTCCGCGATGTCGTTTTTTGCCAACAATACGCGCTGGCAGCATTCGGCAGCCTTGTCGGTATCGCCTGCCTGCAGATAGGCGAAACCCTGCCGCAGGGCTGCGACCATCCAGGGTTCCGCGGCTGTCAGGTTTCTTCTTTTCATATCATATAGTTGGTTTATTTCTTTCGATGGCTAAATGGCGCAGGCACTGGCAACACAGCTTACACCACGCGAGTCGCACCGACGGATGCACAGTATGTCGAATACGGGCCGATATTTTAGTTGCTTTTTTCTGACGCAATTGGGTAACTTGGAAGGTTCAACATCAGTCATTGTTGAAAGAGAGTCATCCGATTTTCGCTTTTTAGGGGGAGCACCCGTGTCCGACCAAGCTACTCGACCAATCATTTTTCGAAAGACTTTGCTCGCACAGTCGATTTCAGCAGCCGTCCTGACCTCCGTCGCCACTACCGGCGTGGCCCAGGAAATCGAAGAAATCACCGTTACGGCGACGAAGCGCGAAGAGAGCATCCAGGATGTTCCGCTCGCCATCACGGCATTCACCGGTGACTTCATCAAAGACGTCAACCTGGATGACGTTAAGGACCTCGTGACGTTCACGCCAGGTGTATCCGGCAATAGCACAGACGGATTCATCGACGGCATTTCCGTCCGCGGCATTCGCACCCAGGACTTTGGCGTTGGCGGCGACCCGTCAGCGGCGTTTTTCAAGAACAACCTGTACGAAGGCCGAAACGGCGCGGTGGTATCCAGCCTCTTCGACCTCGAACGGGCCGAGGTCCTGCGCGGGCCGCAGGGCTTCCTGTTTGGCCGCAACGCAATTGGCGGAGCATTCAATCTCCATACCAAGCGCCCGACTATTGAAGGCGGCTCGGATGGTTTTGTCGAAGTTGATGTTGGCGAGGAAGGCCGCTTCGAGTTTGAAGGCGCAACCAACATCGCGATCGGCGAGACCTTCGCGGTGCGCGTCGCAGGCTACCATTCGCAAGAGGATGGCTACGTTACCAACGCATTCGATGGCAAGGACTATCTCAGCCACGACAAAACGGCACTCCGGGTATCCGGCCTGTACGCCACCGATCGCATGGAAGTACTCGCCACAGTCGACTACGAGGACTCGGACAGGGACGGCTCGGTCTATCGTGTGGACGAGCGTTCGCCGCGGCTCGCCGATATCGAAGACATTCTCGGCCCGTTCAATATGCCATCCGATCCTCGCGGCATTAACTCCAACATGTTTGGTGGATCAGCGGACGATGCCAAGGTCATGACCCTGGGCCTGCACGTCGACTACGATTTCGAGAATATGGCTCTAACGTGGTCAAGCGGCTACAAGGATCACGACTACCTCTATTCCGAGGACTACGACGGCACGCCGCGTACGCTCGGCCTTTACCGGCAAGACCAGAGCGGTGACTACCTGCAGACCGAACTGCGCCTGACATCGATGACGGACGGTCCGCTGTCCTGGTACGCCGGTGTGTCGATGTACGAAGAGAACATCGACTACCACGTGACCAGTAGCCTTGAAGAGGAGGCAATCTGTGCGTACTACGGTTCTTACTACGGCGCCTATAACTGTACGGACTACTTCGACTACTTGCAGTCCTACTGGGATTACTACTACCCGGCATATGGCATTACGGTAGGTCCGTTCGTTCCGACAGCTGACGGCATGATGACCGAGAACACCTTTATTGACGGCAAGTTCTCCGGCTGGGCTGCGTACATCGACTTGTCATACCAGCTCAACGAGCATTGGGACGCTTCCGTCGGCTTGCGTTACCAGTACGACAAGAAGCGCTTCTCTACACGCGTACCGAAGCCGGACAGCACGTTGCTTGGCTACTTCCTGCCGGGTTACATGACCACCGGCCTGACGGCGACCAACGACTGGGATGACGTGACGCCCAGGGTGATCGTTCGCTACACGCCATCCGATGACCACACAATGTTCGCGAGTTACACCGAAGGCTACAAATCCGGTGGCTTCGGCACCTTCGCAATCGAGGACGCCATTACCGGTGCTCCGGTCTTCCAGTGGTTTGGTGAAGGCGACCAGGATCCCCTGACGCCTGAGGATGGAGTTATACCGTCGCAGTTCAAACCTGAGGAAGTGAAGTCCTACGAGATCGGCTACAAGGGAGTTCTGGCTTCGGGTAGCGTCGCGCTGGACATTACGGCGTTCCTATACGAATACAAGGATCTGCAGGTCAACTATTTTGACCAGGGGGCCAAGGTGGACAACCTCGGTAACGTCGATGGAAAGGGTATCGAAGGTTCGTTGCAATGGGCGATCAGCGAAAACTGGGACCTGGTCCTGGCAGCCGGCTGGCTGGACACCGAGGCAAGAGGCGTACAGCTGATTTGCGGCGGCGCGCCGGACCCGGATACGGGCCTGCCTGATGGCAACCCCGATGGCTGTGAAGGCAACAGGTTGAGCTGGGCGCCCGAATTCATGGGCTCCGCTGTTCTCAAAGCTACTTACCCGGTCGGCAATGGCACGATCTTCGGCAACGTTGAGACGTTCTGGGAGAGCGAACGTGGCGGCGGTTACGAGGCCCTGCCCTGGTCCGAGCTTGACGCGTTCCAGGAATGGACTTTGCGTATCGGGTACGCGTCTGACAAGAACTGGACTCTGACCGGCTATGTCGAGAACCTGACCGACGAATTGAACTACGCCGGCTCACAGGTCAACAGCGGTATCACGCCCGACTGGAAAGTCGGCCCGAACCGCCCGCGTAAGATCGGTGCCCGCCTCGCCTATTACTTCGACTAACGCTCCTCAAGCGTGTACAAAAAGGGTGCCGGGAGACCGGCACCCTTTTTTTTCACCAGCCATTGATGTCTGAAAACACGATCACACGCCCATCCGCCGCGACTCAACGCCTGGTACAGGCCGGGTATGAGGCATTTCGCCTTGGTGATTTGCGTCGGGCAGCGAATATCTGTCAGGAAGCACTGGCGCAGTACCCGAACATGGGTCGAGCCCACTACCTGGCCGCCCTGATAGCGCTCGCGAGCAATGACCATCCGTCGGCTCTGCAAGCGCTCGAAACCACGGTCAGACTTAGCGACAAGCACGCAGCTGCGTGGGCGCGACTCGCTGAACTCTATGCGACGAGTGGCGCGCTTCGACGCGCCGAAGCCAGCCTGCAGAACGCCGTCAATACACAACGCGGCAATGCCGCAACGCTGGACCTGATCGGTACCGTATTTCGTCTCGCCGGCAATCTCCCGGCGTCACTCGAGTGGCACGGCAAGGCCGTAACAGCGGACAGCAATCACCCGCCATTTCAAATAAACCTTGCCAACGCACACCTGTATGTCGGCAATCGCGACGCGGCCCGCGATGTGCTGCAGGCATGCATCGCACTGGACCCGGACAACGCGCAGGCGCACTGGCTGCTCTCTCGCACGGAGACGGCAACGTCTCGGGACCATGTCGAAACGATGCGGCATATGCTCGACGCTGACCTGCCCGACCAGTCTGTTGCCTACCTGCAATATGCGATCGGCAAGGAGCTGGAAGACCTCGAAGATTGGGAGAATGCATTCGCTGCATGGACATCGGGAGCCCGGGCGAAACGAAATCTTGTCGCGTACGACGAAGCACAGGAAATCAAGTTATTCGACACGCTCGCGTCGACACTCACGAATGAATGGCTCGAACGCAAGCGGGGTGACTGCTTCGACGCCGGGCCCGTGTTTATTGTCGGGCAGCCACGCACCGGCACGACCCTGCTCGACCGCATGCTGGATGCTCATCCCGCCGTTGCATCGGCCGGCGAGCTTCGCCACTTCGGCATCGCCGTTCGACAGGCCACCGGGTTTGATGAACGTCGCCAGTTCTCGGCCGAGCTCATACGGCAAGCTTCCCAGGCCGACATGGCGGCAATCGGCGAGGCATATGTCGACATGACATCCGGTCTGCGCCTGGACTCGCCACACATCATCGACAAGTTACCGTCGAACTACCTGTACCTGCCCCTGATCTTCGCGGCACTGCCCAACGCCCGGGTGATCCATCTGCGGCGCAACCCGATGGACACTTGCCTCGCGATATTCAAACAGCTGTTCGCAGATGCCTACCTGTATTCCTACGATCTCGGCGAGCTTGCGCGACACTATCGGCGCTACCAGCAGCTAATGGAAACCTGGCGGCAACGCTTTGGCGAACGTTTCATCGAGGTCGACTACGAGGCACTGGTCGGCGACCCCGAGGAAACTTTGCGGCCGGTATTGCAATTTATCGGCCTGTCCTGGAATGAAGCGTGCCTCGAGTATTTTAATAGCGACTCGGCCGTTACCACGGCAAGCGCCCACCAGGTCCGGGAGGCGCCCCACCAGCGATCGATAGGGCGCTGGAAGAAGTTTCCCAAGGCACTCGAGCCGGTATCTGCGGTACTGGGAGGATGATCTCTTACGAGAATATTCGCTCTTTTTCCGAAGGATTCTCCTGTTTTTCCTCTCTTACTCAATAGGTTCCATACAACCCGAATATTCTGATGGCAAAAGAGTCACCACAACTCGTCGAAGACAGAGCGCTTGCAGCCAGGGTGGCTGCCAGCGACAAGACAGCGTTCGACCAGTTCTTTCGCGAGTATTTTCCGCGACTCTTTCGATTCACGCTGCTGCGCGTCAACAACCCGGATCTTGCCGAAGAAATTGTGCAACGAACGATGTGCATCGTCGTCAGGAAAATGGGGACGTATCGTGGCGAGGCCTTGATGTTTACATGGCTCTGCCAGATTTGCCGAAATGAAATGCATGCCGTCCTGAAGCAACGCCATATTGAGATAAATGACGGCATCCCGATTGAGGATCATCCGGACGTACAGGCGGCACTGGAGTCCATTTCCGGCAATGACCACCGACCCGAGACAGAACAGCGACGGGCAGAGATCGCCCGCTTTGTTCGCACGACCCTGGAGTATTTGCCGACAAACTACGCGACAGCACTGGAAATGAAATACATACAAGGCAACAGCGTTGCCGAAATCGGCGATGTACTCGGCGTCGGCCCCAAAGCCGCCGAGTCCGTTCTCAGCCGCGCTCGGGCGGCATTCAAGGAAGGGTTCCGGTCCATGTGGGACTTCGAACCCGGCTTCATAGTTGATTAGGCGATGGTGACGTGAAATGAACGAACGTCCTGAACACGATGAGGAGATCACCGCCAGGCTAATGCGCCTCGCCGGCCCACGCGCCGAAATTCCAGCGGATGTGGAGTCACGCGTGTACGAGCGTGTGTTTGCGGAGTGGACCGGAGCATCGGAAAACCTGATCGAATCCCGTGTTTATGAAAGTGTGCAGCGCAGCTGGAAAAGTAGTATCGATCGGGCACGCTTTTTCCGCTGGGCCGCGCCAATCGCCGTAGCGGCATCTGTGTTTGTCATGGCGATTTACGTTGCAGGGCCAGCCCCTGTGCCGGCAGCCACCATCGGCAAAGTGGCAAGAATAGTGGGCGCAGAAGACAGGGGTGACTCACTGCAGGTCGGTGACGACGTGATCGTCGGCGCAGTTTTGACGACGGGCGATGGTGACGGTCTCAGTTTGCTGTTGACACAGAATGAGTCACTGCGAATTGGAGAAAACTCACGTTTGCAGGTTGACTCGAGAAATCATTTCACGCTGCTCGAGGGTCGGCTCTATGCGGACACCGGGCAGTTTGCTTATCGCAACAAGAGCCTGCAGATTGATGCCGGCTTTGCCACGGTTCGGGACATAGGCACCCAGTTTGCGGTCACATTCGACGGCACAGCTGTCGACGTCGCAGTCCGGGAAGGTCGTGTCGACGTTCAGAGGGCCGATGAGCAACTGGTTGCAGTCGCCGGGGAACGCATGATCATCGGCGAGCGCGGCGGTGCGGTGACGCAGGAGATTGCTCCGACCGCCACGTACTGGAGCTGGGCAACCGGCCTGGCGCCGAAGTTCGAGATCGAAAACAAGTCGGTGATGGAGTTCCTGAACTGGGCCGCCCGGGAGTCCGGGATGGAGCTGGTATTCGAAGACGACGAGCTTCGCATGGCGGCAATGCGTACCGATTTGCATGGCTCAATCGCCAGCTTCACACCGCTTGAGGCCATCGCTTCGGTGCTGGCTACCACGAGTTTTCGACACCGCATCGAATCCGGAAGAATCTACATCGAGCGATAGCATCCGCGCCCGCATATTAGTGGTGGTTTTCGCCTGATGCGGCCACTACTATCACTTGATGCGCGCCCTTACCCGATGCCTTTTGGCGTTTGTTTTTGTCTGTATTTCGGGCGTCGCAACGGCCGATCCTGCTCAAGGCCAGGGAATCAGGCTGTCTGGCTATCTTGAGTCCCTGAATGAGCAGGGAAATCACATCATCTACAGTAGCGACCTCGTCACTGACGAGCTTCGCGTCCCCGAGGATACGCCACCCATAAGCACACGGGCGGATCTGGTCGCACTGCTGCAGCCGTTCGGTCTGACAGTCCAGGATGGCCCTTCCGACAGTCTGCTTGTCGTTCGGCTCGAACCAAACGCAACAACCACTGCGACGCCAGTCGAAACACCTCAACAAGAGCCGCTCGCAGAAATTGTTGTGACATCGAGTCTGCGCCGACTGGAATATTCAGGCCCGGGCAACTACTCGTATCTGGACCGGGACCTCGCAACGCGAGTTCCGGCAGCTGCAGAAGAGGCCGTCCGCCTGCCGAACCGATTGCCTGGCCTGGCCAACGGTGGCATTTCTGCTCGTAGCTACATACGGGGTGGCGAGTCGAATGAAACGCTTTTCCTGTTGGACGGCCTGCGACTGTATGAGCCGTTTCATCTGAAAGACTTTCAGGCGGTTGCCACAACGGTCAACTCCAACGCCATCTCCGGCATGGATTTCTACGCCGGTGCGTTTCCTGCGCGCTATGGCGACCGTATGAGCGGCGTTATCGAAATGTATCTACGGCAACCTGAGAAGGATATGCAGACGGAACTGGCACTCAGTTTCTTTAATGCATCACTATTGTCATTGGGTAACTTCGGTTCTGCGGGCCAGGGCGACTGGCTGGTCGCCGCACGGCGCGGTAACCTCGACCTGATTGTGGACCTGGTAGATCCGGACATCGGCAGTCCCGACTATCGCGACTTTGTCGGGCATGTCGGCTACGAGTTCGGCCCGCGCACTGACCTGAGCTTCAACTTCCTGCTGTCCGTGGACGAACTTCAGATCAACGATCTTGACCGCGGTGAACAGGCAACAGCCCGTTACGACAACCAGGTTGTCTGGCTGAATTGGCGCGCCCAGTGGACAGACATGCTCCGCAGCGAAACGGTCTTCTCCTTTACGGATATCGACAACAGTCGCAACGGCACTGTGGACATGCCCGGCATCGTTATCGGTGCGTTGGACGACCAACGGGATTTTCGTGCGCTCGCGTTCAAACAGGACTGGACCTTTGTTCCATCATCGAAGTGGTTGCTTGGATTCGGCGTTGACGCGAAGCACCTGGATGGTCGCTACGATTTCGAATCATCAAAGTTGATAGCGCCACCGTTTGACGGGATTCTCCAGAATACGCCGATCGAGGCCTATGACATTTATCTGCTGTCGGACGGTGCGCAGTACGCGACATACGCGGAACTCCGGTGGCGCATTACTGACCGCTTTACCGTGGACATTGGTTATCGGTGGGACTATCAGAGTTATACGACCGCAGCGGACGACGCGCAGTCCAGCCCACGTATCAGCGTCCTGTATGAACCAGGCGACCGCACATCACTCCGGCTTGGGTGGGGCCAATACTCGCAGGCGCAGGAGGTGAGCGAGCTGCAGGTCAGTGACGGCAACGACGAGTATTTTCCGGCGCAGCGCGCGGAACATATCGTCGCGAATCTTAAGCACACCTTTGTGTCGGGTATCGACCTGGACGTGTCCCTGTTCAGAAAGAGCTTTCGGGCGACTCGGCCACGATACGAGAACGCTTTCGATCAACTCAGTGTCGTTCCGGAAATTCAGTTCGATCGCATGATGGTCGATGCAGACACCGCGGAATCGAGAGGGGCGGAAATACTGCTGTCACACGGATCGGGCATGGACAGCGTCTTCTGGTGGGTAGGATATACCTGGTCAAAAGTCGAAGACTCCTTCCCCGATGGAGAACGGGTGCGCAGCTGGGATCAGACCCATGCCGCGAAACTCGGGGCGAGCTGGCGCTGGGGTCACTGGAACTTCAGCACGGCGGGTGAAATCCATACGGGATGGCCGAAAACCGAGCTGATCCCGGAAGTGCGGACAAATCCGGACGGCAGCCAGGATCTCGTGTTGTCAACGACGGCGCTGAACAGCCGGCGACATTCGGAATTCTCTTCCCTCGACGTGAGGGTCAGTCGCGACTTCGACCTGGGTCGTGGCGAACTCATGGTCTTCCTCGACGTTACCAACCTCTTCAACCGCGAGAACCCCTGTTGTACCGAGTACTCGCTGGCGTATGACGACGATGGCAACGCCTCACTTCAGTCGCGGACGTCGCACTGGTTACCCTTGGTTCCCTCGCTGGGATTTGTATGGACGTTTTAGAACATGATTGACATCAAGCGCTTCGAATCAGACTGCCGTCTCGACATTCCGCTACTGGATGCGATGCAGCTTTCATTCGTCACCTATGAACACCTGTCACTGACGATGGAGGCCCCCCTCGCACCAAATATCAACAACAAGGGCACGGCATTCGGTGGCAGCATCGCGAGTATCTGCCTGTTCGGCGGCTGGGCCGTCGCCACCCTGGCATTTATTGACCACGATATTCACAACACCGAGATCGTCGTCTTCAGGAACGAGATGACGTTTGAGCGCCCCGCAAGAGGGCTCCTGAGCGTGAACGCCCACATCAAGCCCGACGATTTCGAGGCCTGCCTGGCGCGGCTCAAGGCCGGTGACCCGAGCCGGATCCGATTGGATATTCATGTAGACCTGTTTCACGAC
>Ga0316201_10000597_pt1 | contig 21183 bp, 19 predicted proteins | sample CS6wburrow_MG_FD_204516 | JGI IMG/M metagenome (GOLD analysis project Ga0316201, IMG submission 204516) | Coastal sediment microbial communities from Delaware Bay, Delaware, United States - CS-6 worm burrow | ecosystem: Environmental > Aquatic > Marine > Coastal > Sediment | place: USA... | reverse complement strand
AGATGCACCCGTTCTGCAAGTTCGGCGAATACGCGTGTAACCACCAGCAGGAATAGGATGAGATACAGGAAGCTTAGCTCAACCAACTTGAGTCACCCTGTGTGCTACAAAATCCCTAGCCTAGGATAGTCCGATGAGCTCCGCCGTCATAATAGGGATGGTACGTAGGCACAGGTCTGGTCGCAGACGCCTACGTACCGCCGAATTTGGTTAGAAACCTGTCCAGCTCATTCGCAAAGGTCTGTTTGTCTCGTTGACTGAACGAGGCGGGACCGCCACCCATTTCGACCCCACTGGACCGCATGGTGTCGAGGAAATCCCGCATGTTCAGCCGCGCTCGAATGTTCTCGGTTGTATGCATTTCGCCGCGTGGGCTCAGTGCGTGACCACCTTTTTCGATGACCTCTGCCGCCAGTGGAATGTCGCTCGTGATGACGAGATCTCCGGCCTCGAGCCGTTTGACGATTTCGTCGTCAGCGACGTCGAATCCTCGTGGCACCTGTACGGAGTTGATATTGGGAGAGGAGGGTGTGCTCAGTGCCTGGTTCGCGACCAGCGTCAGCTGCACGCCAGTGCGGTCGGCTGCGCGGAACAGTATTTCTTTAACGACGCCAGGGCAGGCGTCTGCATCGACCCAGATCTTCATTCACGACCTCAATCGCTTCTTCGCCTTCGCCTTCGCCTTCGGTTTGGCTTTCGGGTGTTTGCGGTTTTTGGCAGGCGGCTTTTCGTGCTCGCCGAGCATCGTTATTTTCATCGGTCGACCGCAAACCCTGACCTTCTTCAGATCCATGAAAATATCGCGCGGCATACCCGCCGGCAGATCCACCAGACTGAATTCCTGATCGATCTCGATATGTCCAATGTGCTCGCCGTCCAGACCTGCTTCGTTGGCGATTGCGCCAACGATATTGCCGGGCTTCACGCCATGCTCATGACCCACTTCGATACGGTAGCGCCGTTTGTCGGAGTCGACCTCGGGCATTGCCTTGTCGCGACGACCTTTTCTCGGAGCTGCCTTTTCTTCGAAACGCCGGGCCTTTCGGTCTTTGTCAGGCGCCAGCAATAACGGCTTATCACCGATAGATAATTTTGCCAGCGCTGCCGCGATATCCAGCGCCGGCACATCGTGCTCATTGCGGTATTGCTCGACCAGGTTTTGCATAAAGGCGAGTTCGCCTAGTGCAAGGGTGTCGGTGATCTTCTGCTTGAAGTCGGCGATACGTTTGTTGTTAACCGTCTCGGTCGTTGGCAATTCCAGCCGTTCGATTTTCTGACGTGTAGCCCGCTCAATCGCGTTCAGCATGCGACGTTCACGCGGGGCGACAAACAGGATCGCCTCGCCCGTGCGCCCAGCACGCCCAGTACGGCCGATGCGGTGGATATAGGCCTCTGTGTCATAAGGGATATCGTAGTTGACGACGTGACTGATTCGATCAACGTCCAGACCGCGAGCCGCAACGTCGGTCGCAACCAGAATATCCAGGGATCCGCGCTTTAGTCGCTCTACCGTTTGCTCGCGGTGTGCCTGTGCCATATCGCCATTCATCGCTGCGGCTCGATAGCCGCGTGCTTCCAGCTTCTCTGCCAGTTCGCTGGTGGCAGTCTTCGTGCGCACGAACATCAGGATCGCATCGAAGGGCTCCACTTCGAGAATTCGGGTCAGCGCATCCAGCTTGTGAAATCCGCTAACCTGCCAATAGCGCTGGCGGATAGTCTCGGCCGTCGCTGTCTTTGCTTTGATCGAGATTTCCTGCGGATCGTGGAGGTGCTTCCGCGCAATCCGCTCGACTTCTTTGGGCATGGTTGCCGAAAACAATGCCATCTGGCGTTTTTCCGGCGTCTGCTCAAGTATCCAGGAGACCTCGTCGATAAATCCCATGCGCAACATCTCGTCGGCCTCGTCCAGCACGACTGCCTGCAGGTTGCCGAGTTTCAGGGTGCCTTTACGCATATGGTCCATGACGCGCCCGGGTGTGCCTACGACCACCTGAACACCGCGACGCAGCTGGCGAATCTGCCCGGAGTATTCCTGGCCGCCGTAGATCGGCAGCACATGAAATCCTTTGATGTGCTTCGCATAGCGCTGGTACGCCTCCGCGACCTGGATCGCGAGTTCGCGAGTCGGTGTCAGAGTGATGATCTGCACATGCTTGCTGTTCATATCGAGGCGCGAGAGCAGCGGCAGCGCAAAAGCAGCGGTTTTGCCGGTGCCTGTAGGTGCGTGGCCCAGCAGATCCTGCCCCTTCAACAGGTACGGGACCGCCTGCGCCTGGATGGGCGACGGAGTCTCATAACCGATCTCATCCAGCGCCTTGAGCAGGGGCTCGGCGAGATTCAGCTCACGAAACGACGGGGTTTCCGATTCGGACTTGGATTTGCTCATGGGGAGGGCCAGCGGCGCGATGGGGCGCGAACTGTATCATTTACTCGGCCATTTCCCATATTTTTGTCGAGCGAACACCGGAGCCGGAGAATATCAGGAGCGGTCGTTCAAGCTCGTTGCAGACCCTGGCGAACGCCTCGACGGACTCTTTGCTAATCGACCTGGATTCGAGGGGGAAATGCACGAATGTCATGCCGAGCTCCTCGGCAACCCTGGCAAGATCAGCCGATTTTGGCTGTCCGACGGTCTCGTCATCGGGACGGTTATTCACAATAGTGCGAACATTCTGTTTTGCAGCGAGCTTCAGATCGTCCTCGAAAACCTGCCCGGAAACATAGACCTGGGGTGCGAGCTCGAGCACCCTCATCTGTAAGTAATCCTGCTTCAATCCCTCTACCCCGGCAGCTGTGGCGTTGATTCTTCCAGTATATAGGGCTGCATGATGGATGCATAAGCCGATCGCCTGTCACCTGACCGTGGCGTGACCTATAATCGCGCCGGTCATGCTCGCCCTCACGAATATCTCTCTGCGTCGCGGCCGCAAGGTTCTGATCGAAAACGCCAGCTTCCAGATTCATGCCGGACAACGCATGGGCGTCATCGGTGCCAATGGCTGTGGCAAGTCTTCCCTGTTCGCGATGCTCCTCGGCGAGCTTGAACCAGACGATGGCGAGCTCGCCCTTGATCCGAAGGACGAAATTGCGCATGTCGCGCAGGAAAGCCCGCACGGTAGTGGTTCCGCTGTGGATTACGTCATGGATGGCGATCATGAGTTGCGAGCAGTGCAGGCGGCGGTTGCCGAGGGCGAGGCTGCCGCAGACCAGCCGGACCTTCACCTCCTTTATGAACGCATGGAAGCAATCGACGGCTTTACCGCCGAATCGCGTGCGTCACGTTTGCTGCATGGTCTCGGATTTACCGATGAGGAATACGCGAAACCTGTTAAAGAGTTTTCCGGTGGTTGGCGCATGCGCCTCAATCTTGCCCGTGCGCTAATGTGCCGGTCCGATATTTTGTTGCTCGATGAGCCAACCAATCACCTGGATCTTCCGGCTATCCTATGGCTTGAGCGCTGGCTGAAGCGCTACGAAGGCATCTTGCTGGTTGTCTCACATGATCGCGACTTTCTCGATCAGGTCTGCACGCGTATCGCGCATATCGAGAACGAATCGATCAATTTGTTCACCGGCAATTACAGTCAGTTCGAAGCGCTGCGTGCCGAGCAACTTGCGCAGCAGCAGTCGATGTACGTCCGGCAACAGAAGCAGATCAAGCACATGCAAAGCTATGTCGACCGATTCCGCTACAAAGCCTCGAAAGCACGTCAGGCCCAAAGCCGCATAAAGATGCTTGAGCGCATGGAGCAGATCGCTCCTGCCCATGTTGATTCTCCGTTCCGGTTTCACTTCATCGAGCCAAAGAAGCAGCCGCAGCATCTGCTTGGCCTGACTGACGCATCAGTCGGTTATGGTGACGACGTTATTCTCGATGACATCAACCTGCACCTGTCAGCCGGCGACCGTATCGGATTGCTTGGCGTAAACGGTGCCGGCAAGTCAACGCTTGTTAAAGCGCTTTCGACTGGCAGTACTTTGCTGAAAGGCGAGCGGCTGCTTAGCAAGGACACGAAGATCGGCTACTTCGCCCAGCATCAGCTCGAACTGTTGCGACCGGAGCACAGTCCGATCGACCATTTGCGGGACTTCGCGCCCGACGACCGCGAACAGGATCATCGCAACTACCTGGGCCGCTTTGGCTTTGGTGGAGAGCGAATTTTTGAACCGGTTGCGCCTTTCTCGGGTGGTGAGAAAGCGCGGCTGGTACTCGCCTTGATGATTCGGCAGGGTCCGAACCTGTTGTTGCTCGATGAGCCCACGAACCATCTCGACCTTGAAATGCGCCAGGCTCTGAGCGTCGCGCTTATCGAGTACACCGGCGCGCTTGTTGTGATTTCCCATGACCGTCACTTGCTACGAAGTGTTTGCGATGAACTGCTGATCGTTCACGACGGAGTCGTCGATCGGTTCAATCGCAGCCTCGACGACTACCCGGCCTGGCTCAAAGAGCAGGAGGAGGGGTCTGAACAGGCGGTGGCCAAGTGGCAGGACACTCCTGAAAAGAGCGTCAACAAGAAGCAACAGCGGCAGGAACAGGCGCAGCGTCGCCAGCGACTGAAGCCACTGTATGACAAGGTCAGGGATGTAGAAAAGCAACTGACCTCGAGTCGCTTAAGACTGACCGAACTAGAGGAACGTCTGGCCGACGAGTCGATCTATGCCGACCAGGGTCGCAAGGACGAGCTGACCCAGCTTGTACGGGACCAGGCGGCCATGAAATCGGCTATCGAAACCCTTGAATGGGAATGGCTTGAGGCGAGCGAAGAACTCGAAAAGGCAACCTGACCGCGATTTGCAGGGCGTGTGCAGCTAGTTCAGCATCAACTGACGCATTTTTTCATCCTGCTCTTCTGCCGGAACCAGTTTGCCGTCGTGATAGAACATGACCAGGCTGAGTGGCACGTTGTTCCACGCCATCTGGGCAACATTGTCAGGACTGATGCTATGGCGACCGAGCACCTCATCGGTTGGCCAGTCGAACGCAGGAAAAGAAATATAGGCGAGTTCTGAGCAGACAATCTTGTCTGTCGTATTAACGTCAAAGTTGAAGTCGTATTTCTTACCGACCTGGCGAAATGCCATCAACAGCGCTTCCTGCGCATCTGCATCGTGGGTGTCCTCATTGAAAAGAGGACGAAGGATGACAAGATCATCAACGTTCAGGAATTCTTCCAGGCGGCTGAGCTGAACACCACTGCGTAGTGCTTCAATGATGCGGTGTTCACTGTCAATTTCGTCGGCGTACTGATTAACGATTAGTTCATCCCAGACGCCGGCGTCGATAAGTTCTGCCTGCGACCCGGTCCAGATAGCGACGTGCCCAAAGTGACCGGGTATCAGCTTGTCCGTCAGGCGGAACGGGGTCTTCTCAAGCAGTATGTCGAGAGGCTGAAGTTGCGCCCGAATCTTCTCCAGAGCGTCTTTGTCGCCATACAGTTTGCCTTTGCGAGACTCGTAGAGCCCAATAGAGTTGCCGAAGAGTCCGCTTAGCAGGTCCATGCCCGTCGCGGCGCCTTCGGCGGTACTATCGATCGCAATGCGCTCAAATGCCTCGAATTTGTTGCCCGCAATTTCCCCAACCCGAATTTTTTTGACGTAGTTGTACGATGGGCTGTTCTCAATCAGCTGCATCAGGTACGCCTCGTCGGAATCCTCGTGTGCCCCCGAAAAAATGGACTTCTCGCTCTCATAGAAATCAATAGCGCGCCGTGCGCGATGTCGGACCTCGATTGAGTTGGCAGCAAGCGTCGCTTCGGCCAGCTTGTTGGCTACCAGGCCGAAGCCCATGTCGGGATCGTTGAGGACCCTGCGCAGGCGGTCATCCTGTTCGAAATGCAGAACGCCGAGCAGGTAGTTATCGTAGAGCGTCAGGGCGGCGCCCAATGACAGCATCAGTGCCTTCAGGCGCAACTCCGGAGCGATGTCGAACGCCTGCAGCAATTCTTCATCAGCATCAACGGCGCACTCGTACGCATTCGCAATGTCGTACAGCTCCTCACGTAAGCCGAGATACGCCTCTGTGCCGCTCTTCAGCGTTACCAGGTCACGACTGGACAGCGGGGAATCCCGGTCAACCCGCAGGCGATTGGCAACAACGAGCATCTCTGAACGCGCGACCAGGCTCATTTCTACAAGGGTTTGCAGATCGTTGAGTCTCCCCTGGTATATGAGGGCTGGATCGACACCGCTTTCGAGGGCTTCGCCCAGCTGGGCGTAACAGGCGGATGCGCGCTCCGCGTCTTTCATGGACAGCCGCATCTTGTAGATGCCGACCACGGCAACGGCGAGGACAATAACAGCCGCGGCGGTTATGGTGACGGAGCGCTTCATGGTAGTTTCCCCCTTACAAGTTATTCACTCTAGCGGTTTTTGGCTCAATAATGAACTCACCCAACAACGATAAACTTGCTGTTCTGATCGATGCGGATAACGCACAAGCATCGCCGATAGACGAACTTCTCGAGGAGGTGTCCCGTTACGGCACCGCGAGCGTAAAGCGTGCCTATGGTGACTGGTCAACGCCACAGCTCAAGAAGTGGAAGGACGAACTGCACACGCACGCGATCAAGCCGGTGCAGCAGTTCGCCTATACAAAGGGCAAGAATGCCACGGACTCCGCGCTGATCATCGATGCAATGGACCTGCTCCATACGGGCGACCTCAACGGGTTCTGCCTGGTCTCGTCGGACAGTGACTTCACGCCGCTCGCCGCCCGGATTCGCGAGGCGGGCCTGGTGGTATATGGCTTCGGCGAACGTAAGACGCCGCAGCCGTTCGTCGCCGCCTGCGACAAGTTTATCTTCACGGATATTTTAAAACCGCCCAAAGCGAAGAGCGGAGCGCGCAAACAGCAGTCGCCGCCGGAGGAGAAGTTGCTGCGTAATGCGGTTGATTCAGCGGCGCAGGATGATGGTTGGGCTAATCTCGGCAACGTAGGCAAGATGCTGTTGAAGAATGATCCGTCTTTCGACTCTCGGAATTATGGTTTCAGGAAGTTGGTTGACCTCGTGAAGGCACAGTCTTACCTCGAGGTTCGCCAGGAGAAGACCAGTTCCGGATCAGGCGGCGCGACGATTTCCGTCAGGCTTAAGTGAGAATTCCGCGGCTTCGTAATGTCCTCGCCACGCTGCTTGTTTTTTTTGCGGCGTTTTATCTCTTCGGCGCCGTCAGCCTTGCGCTCCGCGACGACTCGATTGCGGTGTTTGAAGGACGCCCGGCCAGCCTTGAGACCATAGCGATCTTCGGTGCCAGTGGGACGGCCGGTGACGGTATCCTGAAGGCAGCCATGGCTGCTCCGGAGATCAGGAAGATCCATGTTTTCACTCGGAGAGTGACGCCTCGGATAGAAGAGGGTGTCACTTCGGGGCGGGTGCAAATGACACTGCATATGGACTACCTCGACTATGCGGCGATCCGCGAGCAGATCGCAGAGGTCGATGCGGTGTTCTGGGCGATTGGTATCAGTGCGCGCGGTGTCGACGAGAAAACCTATGGCATGATTCACGTCGATTTTCCGCGGAAGTTCGTCGAGGCGTGGACCAGTGTCAGCGAGAAACCCGACATCTCGTTTCATTACATCAGCTCGAGCGATATCTCCGAAGACTCCAGCATGATGTGGGCTCGCGAGAAAGTGCGCGCGGAAAAGACCCTGTTCGGAATTGCAGAAGGCACGCATCTGCGAGTAATCGCGTATCGCCCGGACTATATCGGCCCCACCGAGGAAGAGGCACACATCGGTCAGGATATTCTCTACGGCTTCTTCGCACCAGTTGGGGCGGCGGTTCGCGCGACGCAAATCGGCCAGGCCATGATAGAGATCACTGCTCGGGGAGCCGAGTTTGAGAACGGCGACAAGGTAGGTACCTGGAATATACGACGCTATAGCGATGCTTATGAGCAACGCTTGAATGATACCGGCTGACAGCTACGTCGTCGGGTAGACCCTGTACCGATATTTTGGCACGACGACGTTGTACGTAGGCTGCAGATACATGACCAGATCAACGAGTTCCTGAACTGTCATGTGCCGGTTGTAGTTGTACATGTTCGAGTCACCGTCCTCGGAGACAACTTCCTCGGCGTAACCGCGTGCAAGCTGGTGCGACGGATTAATGATTGCCGTAACCAGCTGGCCGTAGGTCTTTACCTGCGTTGTGGTGCCGCCCAGTTCAACGTAGGGCGGGTCCATGCCGGGAAATTCTTCGAATTCCTCGCCCTCGATCGAGTGGCACTGAGTGCATTGCATATACACAAACGCTTCGCGGCCGGCCTCGGCATCACCATCCGGTAGTCTGAATCCGTGCTCAGACATGCGGGCATCGGGATCGCAGCCGCCCAGAGCGAATGCGCTGCTCAACAACAGCGTAAATATGAGTCGTTTGTTCATGATAAGCCTCCTTGTCGAGGAGTTAGCGTGATTCGAGGAGCTCTGTAATAGCATCAACCTGGCCCTCGGTTACCGGCTGGAACTTGCCAAGGGTGCAGCGCATGCCCGCACCCCAGCTTCCGCCCCAGTGCCACGGCCAACGCCGGTACCAGGGCCAGTCAAACCAGTCGGTGACTTCAAATGAATCCATGTCGCACATCCGCATGCTGCCGAATGAGCGCACAATGAGTACGTCCCCGTGCCGCAGATCCGGGCAGCTTGAGCGCAGCGTGTTGATCCATAGCCTGCCACGGCGTCCCTCGAACAGGATGTGTCTGTCATCCAGGGCACGAAAGTTTCGATAGTCCATCTCGGACAGGCAGCGTCGCGCTGCGCCGTATTCGGTCGGGTCTGGTTGCACGCTCAGGATATGGGCGATGTCCGCCTCGATTGCCAGGCGCCGTTCCTCAGCTTCAGGGGAAACTGCGCAACTCGCGCACAGCAGAGCAGCGGTGCATGCCAGGGAAATGGCACTTCTGACCGCCTTCATGAGTCACTCCTTTCTCCCTCCAGGGAAAAAGTAGCGCGTGCCACTCAGCGTGGCAATAAGGGATGTGTGCAAGCGACAAGGGCGGCCTAATTGGCCGCCCTTTGTGTGTTTTGAGATCTCCGGGTATTACTCCGGATGCACGATGCCTGGTGGGTCAACGTGCGGCAGGTGATGCTCGCATTCTTCCAGCAGATGTTCTGCGTTCCTGATCCAGTTGCAGGGCTCGCACGTACAGGTGGTTTCGTCATGCCGCAAATGACTATGCAGCGATTCAATAAATCGGATTCCTTCACGCAAGGAAACGCTTAGGGCTTCTTCGGTCTTCAGACCAAGCTGCTGAAAGTCTTCCACGCAGTGATCCCAACCGCAATTGCCTGTTCCTTCGCAATGATTACATCGTTCGCCGGTCGCCTCGAACATGTTTTTGTGGGCGTAGTTCCCATCCTGAACCAGCTCTTCGACCATCTTGCGTGGATACAGAAGCGCTTCTATGAGTTGTTGTTGCATTGGCGTTCTCCTCTCGGCTGCCACTTCATACTAGGGCAGACGGCATGCGACCTCAACCGATGGCAGGCGCGAATGAGTAAGTAATATCCGGTATTGAGCTAACTCAATGAAACCGCGGGACATTCAGGCTGGATTCATCGTTTCTTCACGGCCCGTTAAGGTGCGCGAACGTACTCTACAAGCGACAACAAAGGACTGTCTAGCAAGGAGTTCGCCATGGATATCATCTACGCAGCAGAGAAGCCCAGCATCGCCACGTTGCTCAGCAAACACGTCAGGCGGCGCGTGCGGCCCGAGGAGATCAAGGTTTCTGAGAACCCGGATGAGACGGGCAGTTTCTTCATCGGTTTTGACCTCGATCATTATGTTCTGTCCCCGAGCGGTGAAATCGCCGCGGACAGGCTGGAACTCAGCTAGCACATGCGGCAAGCTGCATCGGGACTGCCTCCTGGAGTATCCCGATGTTTCTTCGCACTACGATCCTCGCGATCGCCGTAACGCTGCTGGTTCCGGCCCTGGCCGACGAGCCTTCACTCGGCCCTGTCATTGCAGGCTACGGCCCCACGTACCCGGTCGATGACCGTGATGTGCCGCTTCGGGAGGGCTTTGTGTACAAGGCTGTATTTGATATCGCGCAAGATCCGGTGCCCGGATCGGTGAATAGAAACCTGGTGAGCGTCGCGCGCTATCTCAATATGCATGCGCGCAACGGCGTCCCCGTTGAGAAAATGAACCTCGCCATCGTCTTACATGGTCCGGCGGTCAAGAATCTGTTGGACACAGACGGCAATCCCAATCTCGAACTTATCGCGCTGCTGCAGGACGCCGGTGTGCGTATCTATGTTTGCGGACAATCGATGACGTTCGGTGGCTTTGCGAAAAGTGAACTCACCAACGGTGTAAAAATAGCGCTGTCTGCGATGACGATGCTGACTACACTACAGTCCGACGGTTACGCACTGCTGCCCTGGGGAGCCTAAGAATGATCTATCGCCATCTCGGTAAATCCGGTTTACAAGTTAGCGCTTTGTCGCTTGGTTCCTGGGTGACGTTTCACCTGCAGACAGGCGTCAAAGACGCTATGGAAATGATGGGTGCTGCCTACGAGCACGGCGTTAATTTCTTCGATAATGCGGAAACGTATGCCGCTGGAAAGTCTGAAGAAATAATGGGTGAGGCGATCAAAAAGCTTGGCTGGCGTCGCGGCAGCTTCCTGGTATCCACCAAGCTCTTCTGGGGCCTCCACGACAAACCCAACGAGATAAATACCCTTAACCGCAAGTACCTCATCGAGGGCATTAATGGCTCGTTGAAGCGGCTCGGCCTCGATTACGTTGATCTATTGTATTGTCACCGGCCCGACCCGACCACGCCTGTCGAAGAAACGGTCTGGGCGATGCACGACATCGTCCGGAACGGCAAGGCACTCTACTGGGGAACGTCGGAGTGGGAGGCCGCACAGATACTTGAGGCGATTGAGATTGCCGAGCGCCATCACCTGCATAAACCCATCGTTGAGCAGCCCGTTTACAACCTGTTCGAGCAGCATCGTTTTGGCCCGGAGTACGATGCCATCTACGAGAAGCTCGGTTATGGCTCAACGATCTGGAGTCCGCTGGCTTCCGGAATACTGACCGGCAAGTACAAGGACGGCATTCCCAAGGACAGTCGCGGGTCTGTCAAAGGCTACGAATTCCTGCATGAGGGACTGACGGACAAGCGGCGCCTGCAAATCGTTGCGCAGTTTGAACCCCTCGCCAGCGATATGGGCGCGACACTCGCACAATTCTCACTCGCCTGGTGTCTGCAAAACCCGCATGTCAGCAGCGTCATCACGGGTGCAAGCCGTGTGAGCCAGGTTCACGAGAACATGAAGGCGCTCGATTTCGTCGACAAGTTCACGCCCGATGTTATGGCCGAGATCGACAGACTCCTTGGCGTCTGAGTGCCGCGCCTGCTCTAGACGTAGTGCGGATATATGGGCTTGTACATGTACTCATGTACGTCCGCGAGTATGTCGGCAGGCTCCGGCCTGTCTGTGAAGCCGTTGTCGTAGGCCATCTTGCATACGTCTGCAGCGATCTTCGCCGATACCTGGCGAATAGCTGACAGCGGTGGATAGACGCGCCCACGCTCGATATCCGAGTCCTTTACCTGGTTGGCGAGCGAGTGTGCCGCTGCCAGGAACATCTCATCAGTGACGATGCGCGACCGACTCACGATCACACCAAGGCCAACGCCGGGGAAAATGTAGGCATTGTTGCCCTGACCCGGCACAAAGGTGCGGTTGTTGTACTCGACCGGATCGAAGGGGCTGCCGCTGGCGAATACCGCGCAACCGTCAGACCATGTGTAAGCCTGTTCAGCTGTGCATTCGGCCATCGACGTTGGATTGGAGAGGGCGAAAATAATCGGCCGCTCATTCATCTCGGCCATTGCCTCGACGATCTCTTTAGTGAATGTCTGAGGTTGTCCTGAGAGTCCGAGCAGCGCCGTTGGTTTCAGTGTGGTGACAGCATCGAGCAAGTTGTCGATGTACTCGTGTTCGTGTGCGTAGGCCAGCTTGTGGACGGCGAGGTTGTCTCTCTCCTTGCAGACCAGGCCACGACTATCGACGAACCAGCAGTGCTTTCGAGCCTCTTCTTCCGTCAGGCCTTCTTCCTTGAGCGCTGCGACGAAGACGTCCGCGATCCCGATGCCTGCTTCACCAGCGCCCAGGAACAGGAGTTTCTGGTCGGACAGTTTTTGGCCTGTGATCCGCATCGAGGCGATAATGCCGGCCACGGCTACGGCACCAGTACCCTGAATGTCGTCGTCGAAGAGACAGGTGTTTTCTCGATAGTCGTTCAACAGTCGGAACGCGTTCGTGTTACCGAAATCCTCGATCTGGATGAGGACGCCGGGGAATACTTCCTTCGCAGCCTGGACGAATTCGTCAAACAGTTCGTCGTATTCCTTGCCGCGCAAACGGTGACGTTCGATGCCGTTATAGAGCGGGTCATTGAGGAGATGCTCGTTGTTGGTGCCCACGTCAAGCATGACGGGCAGGCACTCGGTCGGCGGTATGCCGGCGCAAGCTGTATACAACGAGAGCTTTCCGATTGGGATGCCCATCCCTTGTGCGCCCTGGTCGCCGAGGCCGAGGATTCGCTCGCCATCGGTTACGACTATGATGCGGGCGTTCTTGTGCGGCCAGTTCTGCAGGATCTCTTTGACGCGGCCCTTGTCGTTCAATGACACATAGAAGCCGCGTGGCTTCCTGTAAATATGCTGGAATTCCTGGCACGCCTTGCCGACCGTCGGCGTGTAGATAATCGGCATCATTTCTTCTAGATTGTTCATGACCACGCGATAGAACAGATTCTCATTCCGGTCCTGGAGAGCGATCAGGTACAGGTAACGGTCGAGGTCGGTTGGTTTCTCACGAATATTGCCGAGCACGCGCAGTTCCTGCTCGGCCATGGTGTGCACACGGGGCGGCAACAGGCCCCGTAGCTTGAGTTCGTCGCGCTCGGCATCGGTAAAAGCCGTACCCTTGTTTCGTATCGGGTCGTGAAGGATCTTTACGCCACGATGCAGGGCGGCATATTCTTGATTAGAAAGAGGTTTTTCGGGAAGTTTGGCGACAGACATGACGGCCTCCGGCGGGCATTTTCATGGCAGAAAGTACGCCTTTCTGGGCCGTTTCATATACGGGTTTCTCGCAGGATACTGCGTTAGGTAGAAGCGCGTATCGCGCGGTAGCCAAGCGTCTGGGTAGCATCGATCTATTGCCCAAAGGGAGACCTGCCGTGAGCAGAAACATCGTGATCATGGGAGCCGCGGGGCGCGACTTCCATGTGTTCAATTGTATGTATCGCGATAACGATGATTTCAATGTTGTGGCCTTCACAGCTACCCAGATTCCACACATTGAAAATCGTAGTTACCCAGCAGAACTGGCAGGATCGCTGTACCCGGACGGCATCCCGATTGTTCCTGAGGACCAACTCGATACGCTGGTCGAGAGCGGCGACGTAGACGAAGTCATATTCGCCTACTCCGATATCAGCAATAAATACATTGAGAAGATGCGGGCCCGCGTGGAAGGGGGCGGCGTCGCTTTCTCGACGTTTGATGTCGAAGGATCGATGATCTTATCGAAGAAACCGGTCATCGCGATCACGGCTGTCCGCACAGGGTGCGGCAAGAGCCAGGTATCACGACGTATTACCGATATCCTGCGCGATCTCGGTCTGAAGACCGTGGCTATTCGCCATCCCATGCCGTATGGCGATCTCGCAGCCCAGGCGGTGCAGCGTTTCGCCAGCTATGAAGATCTCGAGGATCAGGACTGCACGATCGAGGAGCGCGAAGAGTACGAACCCCACATCGCGAACGGCGTCGTCGTCTACGCTGGCGTAGATTACGGGGCGATCCTGGCCGAGGCTGAGAAGGAGGCTGACGTCATCGTCTGGGACGGCGGTAACAACGATACGCCGTTCTATAAACCGGACCTGTGGATCTGCGTCGCCGACCCGCATCGTCCAGGGGACGAGCTTACGTATTTCCCGGGCACCGCCAACTTCAAACATGCTGACGTCATCCTGATTGGCAAGGTTGGCCATGCCGATCCGGCTGCCGTTGAACTGGTGCGTGGTAATGCCCGTCGCATCAACCCGTCTGCCACGGTGCTATTGCGGGAATCGCCGCTCGATATTCCCGATCCCGAGGCCATTGCCGGCAAGCGTGCGCTCGTCATAGAAGATGGCCCGACCACGACGCACGGTGGCATGCCTTATGGCGCCGGTATCATGGCTGCAACAACCTCTGGCGTTGGCGAACTGGTTGATCCGCGACCCTACGCGGTCGGCGAAATTGCCGATACGTTCGAACAGTACCCGGAAATCGGCGACCTGTTGCCGGCAATGGGTTACGGCGAGCAACAGATCCGCGACCTCGAGGAAACAGTTAACGCCGTTGACTGCGATCTTGTTCTGGTTGCTACACCGATCGACCTGACCCGACTCATAGAGATCGAAAAGCCACACATGCGTATCGGCTACAGCCTCAAGCCGGCGGACGGCCAGCTGTCGGAGCTCGTGGCAGAAACGGTGAGATCAGGCGATCACGTCGCCGCGTGAAGATCGGCAAAGTAAGACTCGACGCTGGCGCGTAGTTCTGCTTCTTCCGCTTCCCAGCGACGCATTGCCTCCTTGACGCGAGGATCGGCAACAACCTCTGCATAGTGAGGTTGCAGCAGCATGTCGCGCCAGTAAGGGTTCAGGGCAACCGATTGGGAGAAGAGGTCTTTCAGCGCGACTTCAATGGCTTCCTCGATTTCGCCGCGAAGCGTCAGGATGCCAACGTGATTGCTCGGTTTGTCGGTGGGATCCTGGCCGAGTGAATTGGCGTACGCCAGAAGTACGTCGAGTCGACGCAGCACTTCCTCGTGAGGCAGAATCTGGACCCAGCCGTCAAAAGCTATGCCCCGGATATTGCGGTACTTTTGAGGTACGACCGTCGAATCGACGTCGAAGATGCCGGGCTGTAGTTCCTCGAGCCAGGCCATCTCGTCCTCGACGCGATCAGTCTTGACGGCAGTCCGGATCAGGAACTGGACGGCACCGCCGAACGCGAAGCGACGATCCTTGACGTCATCCTCAATCGCACGCCTTGCGGCCTCAATACTGCCTTCGAGATCGCCCACCGCGCGCGCGCGCGCCAGCTCGATCTGGTAGGCGACCGGGCTCGTGGGTGCCAGCGTGAGCACGCGGTTGCGAAAATCGTCCGCGATGTCGACGAGACCGACCTGGTAGAGGAACAATGAGAGCATGCCGGGTAGTTCATGGTCCTGCGGGTCGACAGAAATGGCATTTATGAACTGCTTCACCATCGTTGCACCATCGCCCGACTGTTCGGCAATAGCACCCAGGTAGGTATAGGCATTTGGCTGTTTGGGCTCGAGTTCCAGCGATTTCTCAAGCGCGGCCTTCGCCTCGTCCCAGCGTTCAAGGCGTATGTACGCCGTCCCCAGTTCGTAGTGCAGGGCCGGGTTGAACTTGTCGAGTGACAATGCACCCTCAAGAATCGGCAGGCTTTTATCGTCTTGTTGCAGCGCAGTGTAAGCGCGCACGAGCAGGAGACGGGGCTCGTAGGACGCTGGGGAACTGTTGACGATAATCTCGAGTTCGGCAGCAAGATCCCTCATTGCAGCCGGATCACCCATGGCAGCCAATGACTTGGCCTTCGCATAAAGCGACGTCGCTTTGGCGACCGGGTCGTCCGGGTGCACGGCAAGCACCTGGTCAGTTATCGCAATTATCTCGGCATTGGCCGTATCAAGATCCATCAGGCCGGTTTCAACCTGGTGCACGTAGCTGTTGGCCAGCTCGGATTTCGCCTCGATGAAGTCGGGGTCGATCAGCAAAGCACCTTTGAGCAGGTTCTCGGCGGCCAACAGGCCCACATAGGAATAGGTCGCACGCTCTTTGCGTGCCTGCAGGTAGAGCTCGTAGGCATCGTAGTCATTTGTTGTTATTCCGGCGAGCTTCGATTCGGCATCGGTCCCGAGCAGCGAAACGGACAAGGCGTTGCCGACCTGCGTGGCAATTTCGTCCTGGATCGCAAAGACATCAGTGAACTCGCGGTCGAAGTTCTTCGACCAGATATGAAAGCCATCACTCGCACGAATCAGCTGCGCCGTGATGCGAATCTGATCACCAGCGTGCTGCACACTGCCTTCAAGGATGTGAGCTACCTCGAGTTCTGCGGCGATTTCCTGGATGCTCTTGTTTTGTCCTTTGAACGCAAAGCTCGAGGTGCGCGCGGCGACTTTCAGGTCGGGAATCTGCGCGAGCATGTGCAGCAGGGTCTCGGTCAGACCGTCGGAGAAATACTCGTTGTCCTTGTCCCCCGACATATTCTGGAACGGCAGTACGGCAACCGAGGTCGCGCTGATGCCGAGGTCGATGGGTGTGGGGTCGTCCGCCGTGTGGCGCGCACTGAACAGCCCGACGAAGATGATGAGCACAACCGCCGTGGCGATGGTCAGCTGGTCCAGCTTCCGCACCTGCCGTTGCTTGTCGGGATCGTCGAAATCGACCTCATGGTCGCGCTTGATACCGTCAGGCGTAATCTCGAAGAACCAGGCCAGCACGACAGCCGGGATGAAGCCAAAGGCGAAGATCAGAATAACCGCGCGGGCAGCCCATTCGGGCGCACCGAGCGTCGGCAGAATTGTGGTAAGAACTTCGGTCAGCAGCCAGCCACCCAGCAGGTAGGCAGCGGCAACGCGAAAGACGTTTCGACGTCGAAGTTCGGCTATCAGGGACATTCAGGACTCCGCACGTACGCGTGCGATCTAGGTTACACGATTATTTAGATGCGTGAGGTGCACAGAAGGTTTCAATTCTCTCACGGTCCAGTTGATGTATGTCAGTGTAATTACAGCTTTAAATGCTCATTCTTTGATGGAATAGTAACCGGGTGAAAAGTTCCATCAACTTTCCCATGAAACCAGGCGTTCGAGCCCTGCTGGTCTGCCTGATTCTGTGCGCGCCGAATGTACAGGCCGACGAGTGGCATTTCGCGGATGTCGACAGAGTCGTGGCGGTGGGGGACGTTCACGGTGCCTACGATGCCCTGGTCTCGACCCTGCAGAATGCGGGCGTCATTGACGATGACCTGGCCTGGAGTGGCGGGAATACCCATCTCGTCAGCACCGGTGATCTTCTGGATCGTGGCGCCGAATCGCGGCGTGTGATGAATCTCCTTATGCGGCTTGAGCGTGAGGCGCTCCAGGCAGGCGGTCGCGTTCATCTTTTGCTTGGAAATCATGAGGTTATGAACCTCATCGGCGACCTCCGTTATGTGGCTGTAGAAGAGTACGCGGCCTTCCAGGATTCCGAATCGCCGGAGCAGCGCGAAAACGGGTTCCAGCAATTTCGGCGCGGCATGCCGGAGGAGGCCGACGAGGTTGGGCTGCGCGCGGAGTTCGACAGATTGGCACCACCCGGCTACTTCGGGCATCGGCGCGCCTTCGCGCGCAGCGGTCCCTACGGCGCATGGCTGCTTGAGAAGCCCTTTATGGTCGTGATCAACGACACGGCATTCGCTCACGGCGGTGCCCCGTCCTATTTGATCGATAACGGACTCGCCGGTGTTAACGGCGCGCTCAAGGACGATCTCGCCGGATACATGCAGGTGGCTGAGGCGCTTGTGGAGGCACAGGTCCTCACGCCAGTAGACACCTTCAAACAGGCTCCACGAAAGCTCCAGGCGATGCTGGATGGCGGGCAACTCCAGGGCGAGGCCGCGGAGTTCGCGCAGCAACTCATCGAGCTCGCCAAGTCACCACTGCATGGGCAGCCAGGGCCGACGTGGTACCGGGGAAACGCGCAGTGCCACCGTTTTGTCGAGTCGCCGCAGTTAAGCGCCGCATTGGAAAAGCTGGGCGCGAAGCGGATCGTCATCGGGCACACGACGACAATTACGCGTCAGGTACAGCAACGGCTGAACGGCCGGGTTATCCAGATTGATACCGGTATGTTGAATGAGGTTTACGGCGGTAGCGGCAATGCGCTGGTCATCGAAGGTGGACAGGCCAGCGTGGTTCGCCAGAAAGGGGGGGCTCGAGTTTTGCCACTGGAGCACGCGATGCAGGTGGGCTACCGGAATGCCGCGATCAGCGAGGACATCATTGAGCAGGTTCTCGAGGCAGGCGAGATCACTGCTGTCATCGCCGAAGGCGCCGAGTGGCAACTGGTGCAGGTGAAAAATGGCAACGTTACGGTGCTGGCATCATTCCGCGCCCTGCCGGGCGAGCGTCGTTTTGTACCGGAATTAGCGGCGTATCGGTTGGATCGCCTTCTGCAATTAGGGATGGTTCCGGTGACCGTGCGCAAGAAAATCGACGGCAGGTGGGGGACATTGCAGCTACTTCCAGGTGTCACCCTTACTGAGCGCGAACGGGTAGCTGCCGGGCAGGGTGACGAGGCGATTTGCTCGGTCGACAGGCAGATTGAGGCGATGCTGGTGTTCGACGCGCTGGTGCACAACGTTGCCCGATCGCCTTCATCGATGGTGTATGACCGTGAAGAGTGGTCGCTTATGCTGGTCGATCATGAGAACGCATTCAGCACCGACGAATCGCTACCGGCCGACCTCGTGAATGTCGGGCTGATCGTCAGCGATGAGTGGCGTGCAGCACTACTTACATTGAGCGATAAGGTGCTGCGCAAAGAGCTTGGTGATGCGTTGGACAAGCAGCGCCTGCGAGCGCTCGGCAAACGCCGGGACGCCCTGATCTCACTGGGAGATTAGCGCCGCTTCGAGTGCTTCGAGCGACGGGTCAATCACCTGGGGCAGGCCGGCCACCTTCCGTGCGCTGGCGATATCCTTGAGGCCGTTGCCCGATACCAGGCAGACGACGACTTCGTCCGGCGCTATTCTACCGTCCGTTACCATCTGTTTGACGGCCGCCCAGGGCGTCGCCGCAGCAGGCTCCGGGAAAACACCCGTTGCGGCGGCTATTTCAGGAATGGCCGCCAGGATCTTTGCATCAGGTACAGCGATCGCTTCGCCGCCCGATTCAATAACCGCCCGGACGGCTGCCAGTCCGTCGCGTGGCCGGTCGACCGAGATGGAATCCGCGACCGTGTGTGCATTCACTGTCGCCAGCTGCACGCTGGCCCAATCGATATCACCGCCGTCGCGAGTTCCGAGCACGGTGCGGCTGATTGCATCGCTGCCTGTAGACTGGGCGCAGTCAATCTTCGGCAGGCGGTCAATGAGCCCGACCGCTTTCAGTTCGCACCAGCCTTTCCACATGCCGCTCAGGATATTGCCGTCACCGGTCGGGACAACGACGCGGTCGGGGACTCGGCCATCGAGTGATGCCCAGATTTCCCATGCGCAGATTTTCTTGCCTTCACGAGTGAAAGGGTTCACGCCCGTGCTGCGATTGAACCAGCCAAATTCTGCGGACGCGGCCAGGCACAGATCGAATGCGTCGTCATAACTGCCGCGCACGGCCAAAACCGTAGCGCCAAAGGACATGGCTTGCGTCAGCTTCGCAACGGGCGCGTTCTCGGGCACCAGGACCATCGCCTGTAAACCCGCTGCGGCAGCGATACAGGCGAGCGACGAGCCTGCATTACCGGTGCTGGCAACCGACACGATGTTCGCGCCGGCATCTATGGCCTGCAGCACAACCGCCGCGCTTGCACGGTCTTTGCTCGACGCGCTCGGGTTAACAGTATCGTCTTTTAGGTACAGGTTACGCAGGCCGATTGTCTGTCCCAGCCGTTCGGCCGGGTAGAGCGGCGTGTTGCCGATCTGCAAAGGGATGCTCTCTGTCTCGAACGGTGATTTCCGGACCTGTTCGAGAATGGTGTTCTCATCGTTGACTACATCGAGGTTGCCGCCGCAGGATGGGCAGGTCCAGCCGCTGAAGTCAGCAGCTTGCGTTGTGTCACAGGCGAAGCAGCGGTAAGCGTTCATATCACTATCCGTTACGGCACGATGTGTGTGCCGTAGATGTTTTCCAGGTCGGCTCGCAGGTTGTGCGGCTGCGTGATGATGACTTCCCGGCCGCCTTGTTCGAGGAACTTAAGGGCGCTCTCAATTTTCGGTCGCATGCTGCCGGCGGCGAAATGCCCCGCCGCCAGGTGATCGCGACATTCGGCTGCTGTCATGTGGTCGATCTCTGTCTGTTGGTCAGTGCCGAAGTTGAGGGCAACCTTGTCGACATCGGTTGAGATAATGAAGATTGGTGCGCCCAGTTCGCAGGCCAGCAGGCAGGATGCGGCGTCTTTGTCGATCACCGCAGGGCGGGGCCGCAGCTCACCGTCTTCCCGGTAGACGACCGGTATACCGCCGCCGCCAGCCGCGATAACCAGCGTGCCGCTCTCGAGTAAAGTACGAATGGCAGCCATCTCGACGATTTCGAGGGGTTCGGGCGAGGGTACGAGGCGTCGCCAGCCACGACCGGAGTCTTCGCCGACGACCCAGTCGTCGTCCCGCTCGTGCTGTCGGGCTTCCGCTTCGCCCATGAACGGGCCGATCGGTTTGCTCGGTTTGGTGAAGCTGGGGTCCTGCTCATCCACCACGCATTGCGTGACGAGCGCGGCTACGGCCTGTTCCACGCCCTGGTGCAGGAATTCGTTTTGCAGGCTTTGCGCTATCTGCAGTCCGATCGATCCCTGGGTGTCGGCGACGCAGTTGGCGAGAGGTACCTGGTGAATGGTGTCGCGTGCGAGTTCGGAGCGCAGCAGAATAAAGCCAACCTGCGGGCCGTTGCCGTGGGTAACGAGCACGCGGTAGCCGGCCTTGATGATCGGCACGATGTACTGAGCGGTCTGGCCCGCTGCACGGTACTGATCGAGGACGTCCATGTGCTCCGCATCGCGTATCAGCGAATTGCCGCCGATGGCGATAACGACCAGGGGTTTGTCGGATTGAGTCATGGCGATCACATTGTCAGAGCCATCAGCGCCTTGGCGGTGTGCAGGCGATTCTCGGCTTCCGGGTAGACCCGCGATTGCGGACCGTCGATGACGGCGTCGGTGACTTCGTAGTTGCGGTCTGCCGGCAGGCAGTGCATGTAGATAGCGCGTTCTTGCGCGCGGGCCATCATGGCTTCGTCGCAGATCCAGTGGCGATACTGCTGTGCAACGCGCATCGCTTCCTCGGGTTGGCCGAACAGCGACTCGACGCCCCAGCTTTTCGGGTACACGATATCCGCATCGGCGAACGCTACTTCCATGTTGTCCACGAC
>Ga0316201_10000596_pt1 | contig 21190 bp, 22 predicted proteins | sample CS6wburrow_MG_FD_204516 | JGI IMG/M metagenome (GOLD analysis project Ga0316201, IMG submission 204516) | Coastal sediment microbial communities from Delaware Bay, Delaware, United States - CS-6 worm burrow | ecosystem: Environmental > Aquatic > Marine > Coastal > Sediment | place: USA... | reverse complement strand
AAAATACCTATAAACATACTTCCAAAGAACACCATAGCATCAATTTTTCCGTTCGCAACTGCGCACGCACTTGTGCCTGGTCAGAATCCTCCTACAATGAATCCAACCCCCATTATTATTCCACCTACAATTGCAGAGCCGATAAACATTGGATTTACATATATAAGATTTAGATCTATCCAGCCAAATAAACTAAAATACAATAGTCCCAACATCGCTGTTATTGCACCGGTAAAAAATACTTTTAAGACAACAGTATCGTATCCATAGAATACACCTGCTAATTTTCTGCTTGAGGTAAAGCCGGCTTGCTCTAAAACAGCGCCAAAGCCGATGCCAATAACAAAAGCTATGAAAAAGTTCCAACCTTCTGATATTATTTCTTGTGGTATTAATGGTCCCATAATAATTCCTCTAAATCCAATTTTTTCTTACAAAATATGCAAATGCAAACGCAGTACCAAATATAGCCATCATTGTAACGAACCCTGATAGTGACAAGACTGCCATGCCAGTTAGCGCCGCACCACTTGTACAACCTCTACCAAGCTGACTTCCAAATCCAAATAGCAGCCCACCTATTGCAGCAAAGATTAATCGCCTTTGCGATGTTATCTTTGGTGAATGTTCTACTTTCCAAGTGAGTCTTCTAGACATTGCCCCGGATAGAAAACCGCCCACCATTACGCCAATTACTTGGAAGACAAGCCATGATTTTAGGGGAGATTCTCCTTCCTCTGAATATTTCGAATAATATTCGGAGGATTCGGCATGTTTGGGTGCTATTGTATCAACAGATGCGACAACCACACTTTTTACTGCACCACTTGCACCTAATCCACGTCCGGTGAAGAAAAATGACATTAGCAGAACTAATCCCAGCAGAACTCCTGCAAGATATGGATTCATATATTTTTTTACTTTCATTGATCTGATCCTATAAATATTTTAATAATTCAATTTTAATATTTTAATCAATACAACCAGCGACTTGCTTGACCAGCATCTACTACAATAAAACGTAGTATTAATCCACCAACTATTACAAGTATTGCCGATATAAATGATGGGATTTTATATTTTTTTAGTTCAAGTGCTTCTAAAAATGCAGGGATAATTAATCCAAGCATCACCACAAAAATCCAAAATGAAGTAGTGTAAGGACCGCCTAAAAATAGTTTCGCCGCATCGATATGTACTTGAGTTCCTGCTAAATGGCCCATGAATAAATGTATTATTAAGAATAATTCTATAGCTATAAGTCCTAGATCAATTTTTGCAAAATTTAGTTTTTCTACATGATCTTTAGAAAATAGAATTGTAGCAGCTGCACCAGCCGAAAGCCCTGAAGTCAAAAATAAGGGACCCATAATTGCCGTATTCCAAAACGGTCTTGCGTTGAATGCTGATAAGAGAATGCCTGTATATATTCCAAGAATTACAGATAAAACAATCAAGCTCCATGCCAAATAAATTCTAATTGAAATAACCCACTTTAATCCTGACTTTAGCCATTCGTATTTAAATTCAAATTTTGGGAAAATATCGGGGAACCAGCTGACTGCCCAAAGTGCTGAAAGTGGAGTCATTACTAATAATGTCCAAGCACCCCAAGACATTGGAGATTCCCATCGAATATTCGTGAATAATTGCCAAAAATATAGAACATGACTTAAATCAAACAGAAGGGCGAGTAGTCCAATACCTATTAAAACAGGTGTACTGAGAGGCAGCCATTTAACGGCGGTAACGTATTTGTCCTGCTTCCCAAGTATGGTATAGAGTGTGGAAAAGAATAAAATACCTGCAACAAGTCCGCCAATAAATAGATATAGAGGTATTTCCCATCCCCATATATGCAAATGAGGATCAATTTCAGGGTTGTTTCTTCCGCTAATTATTAGTTCTTCAATCATAATTAAGCTCAAATTAAGTAATAAATATTGGGTTCAGTACCGGCTTGCGGAATTAAAGTTTTCCACTTGCGTGTTTTAATGATTTTAGAAATATCACTATTTGGATCGTCAGTATCGCCAAAATACATGCACTTGGTTGGACAAACCGCAACGCATGCAGGGTCTTGACCTTTTTTAACTCGCTGAATACAAAATGTGCATTTATCAATGTGACCTTTAGGATGCACAAATCGCGCATCGTACGGGCATGATGCGATACAGGCCTTACAGCCTATGCAATTCTTTGCATCAACCAATACAATACCACCATCAGTAATATGACTTGCAGTAGTTGGACAACATCTTACACATGGAGCATTAGAACAATGATTGCATCGTTCAGACCGCAGTTCCATTGACAAATCCGGATATGTGCCAGTTGTAATTTCGACGATCCAATCTCTGCAATAACCAATGGGAACATTGTTTTCAATTTGGCAGCCAACAACGCAATCGCTACAGCCAACACACTTTTTTGTATCAATCGCCATCGCGTAACGCATTATTCAGCTCCTCTAATTGGTTCATCAGTTAAAAAGGTAACAAAATTGCTACGCATTCCAGTTCCGCCCATTTCAGGGTCGATCAATACTTTTGATATTAGTTCTGAATCGCTCACGCCTCTACCATAAGCGCGAGTCATTTGTTTTTGAGTGTGGCCAAAACCATGTACCATATATACTGAATCGTATCGAATACGTTCGGTAACTCGTACTTTAATGGAATATGAGCTGATAATTTCATCCTGATTTTTTAGCCAAATACTCTGTCCATTCTTAAGGTACCATTCCTTTGCCACTTTGGGATTAACCCACACCGTATTTTCTTCCATTAAATCAGTTAAGTTGGGATTATTTGCTGTACGGCTAAATGTATGCATCGGTGCTCTGCCGTAAATTAATCGATAGTAACCCTCAGGCGGTTCTTCGTGCTTGGTAAATTTTGGTAATGGATCATATCCTTCATCCTCTAAAGAAGTGGAATACAATTCTATTTTCCCAGTGTTGGTATTAAACTCAAAATCAGCAAGATTTTCCATCGGATAGAGATCATCATATTCACGTTCAAGTTTCTTTACACCAATTCTTTCCATTTCTTCTAGCGAAGAACCAACTTGTTTTAATTGCCAATCCAATTCTTCTTCCTGGGTATCATAAGGGAAATATGTTTCCAGATTTAACTTTTTACTGAGCTCTTTCGCCATCCACCAAGCCGGCATCGTTTTCCATTTGGGTTTAGCAGCAGGAGCGCGCAAGGCGATTGTAGGTTCCCGATGAGGACTAACACGAATAGAGTCGTAGCGCTCAAGATAAGTACATTCGGGTAGTATGACATCGGCATATCCGGTAATTTCCATCGGCATTGTATCAATTACAACCATCAGGTCTAAATTCTGAATAGCTTCTAATGTGTTCTTTTGATTGGGCAGCGTAAAAATTAGATTGGTTCCGTTTACGATCCAACCTTTGAATGAACAATCTCTCGAAGCTGATGGGATCGTTGCATCGCAGATTCCTGAGGCAAGAGCAGAACTGGCAAGTTTGTATTTCCCGGGGAAGGCATCTTGCCAAGAGCGTTTGGGTTTTGGATAAGGAAGGTGCGGAATGCTCGGCAATGAGACTTTTTCAGGATAATAAAATCCTCCGCGTCGTCCCCACGAGCCCAATAAAGCGTTTAATATAGCAATTGCTCGTGTTCGTTGTGTATCATCGCCATACCATGTTACATGTCTTCCAGGATGTACGATAACTGATGGAGAGGCGTTAGTCATTTCACGCGCAGTAGCGCGAATTATATGTGGTTTAATTGTGGTGATACCATATGCCCACTCTGGTGTAAAGTTTGCAACATGATCTTTCAGCTCATCAAATCCAAAAGTATATTTATCGACATAGTCCCCATCGTATAATTTTTCATTGATTATAACATGAATCCAGGCCAGTAATAAAGCCATGTCTGTCGCAGGTTTAATTGGAAGCCAATATTTTGATTTACTTGCAGCAGTTGAAAAACGTGGATCAATAGTAATAATTGTAGCACCTTTGTCAATTGCATCAGACATCTCCTGCACCTGTCCGTTGTGCATATTTTCACCAAGATGTGACCCAATTAATACCAAACATTTAGTATCGCGTATATCAAGCCGCCCGGGCGATTCAACCCCCTCGCCATATGTCGCAAAAAAGCCAACTTCACGAGGACCACGACACTGTGCAAAAGATGGAGCCGCAACATTCGGCGAGCCAAAAGCTTTCAAAAGATGTGAAAAATATGTTCCACCTGAACCATGCGTGAATAATGCAATACATTCAGGACCGTGTTCGGCAGCGATTTTTTGCATTTTTTCAGAAATATAATTAAATGCCTCATCCCAGGTAGCTTCGCGGAAAACTTGATTACCTCTTTCTTCAGTACGAATTAATGGTGTTTTTAGTCGATCCTCATCATAATACATACCAACACCGCCTGTACCACGAGGACAGAGTCGACCATTGCTATGCGGGTCATCAAAGTTTCCAGTTAATTTCCAAATTTCACCATTTTCATTAAGATGCGTCCAGCCTGCACATTTCCAAAAACAGACTTCGCAAATAGTTGGGATTCTTTTTGAATATACACCCGGTATTTTGTCTGGAACAAGTATTGCACCAATAGCTTTGTTAAATATTGGATTAGCCAAAGCAAGCCCACCTAGACCCACTCCTGAAATTTTTATAAAGTCTCTTCTGCTTAATGTTTTTGTCATTTTAATTATTTGTTTTGAGTGTATACGTTTCTGTTTAGCGATTTTACATCACCGCATAAATCACCCATTCGATATACAAGACATTCGCGGCATTCAGCGTCAACACATTCAGGGGCTTTATTCTCGGCTTCCCAACACGGTACTAATGTATTAGTAAATGCATCACAAGATTGTTGACTAGTTATTGAACATGGTTTAATCAACCAACAAGGAATAGTTGCTAAAAGTGTTTTTATCCCCGCGATATTGAGCCCGTCTTCGTCTAGATGTTTTCTAATGCATTTAATTCGCTGGATGTCAGATTTGGAAAATAATCTTCTATTAGACTTGGTAATGTATGGCAGTACAATGCCTCTTTTTTCATACATTCGCAGGGCATGTACCGATGTTTCGGTTAGTTGTGCAGCAATACCAATTGTATAAACTGGGCTGTAATCGGTTTCCTTTGCATTAATCATAAATTAATTGAATAAATCACAATATGTAGATTATTGAACTAATGTTTTCTTATTTACATAATAAAGTTATAAAAATATTTTTATATTATAAAAGAAAAAGAGACCGAATAATCTTTTTATATATTTATATTTATTGACAACATTAATAAATATATTTGAGTCTAATAAATAATATAAATCAACTGAAAGGAGAATTTGTAGATGAGAAATGTACTATTAGGTATTATAATTTCATTATTCTTGGTGACTTGTGCAGGTCACGCAATTGTTCGAGAATACAAATATTCTTATAAAATGAAAAGTGCCGATGATGTTTTATATGATGTGATTACGATAATTAACAATTTTAATCTGGAATTGACTGAAATGGGTAATACTAGACAGTCGATTAACACAACTCATGGAATGTTCTTTGTTGATGTTGTTGAAACCAAATGGGCATCAACTGGAATAAGCAATGAACAGGGCAATGACTACGAATTAAAATATAGAATATGGATTCCTGTCGAAGGTTCTATGAAAAAGGCTAACTATTCTAATTTAACAGATGCATTTGATGAATCTATTAAAGGTCCTATATTTGAAGAAAATGTTGTGTCTATAGAATCATTTATTCGAATAATTGAAAATGGGGAGTATAAAATAAAAGAATCAATCCCCAAAGATGTTTTTAATTATTTAGAAAGAATTCCAATAGAAATAAGTGGAATTTTGGAACATGTAGGATTATCAAACGAGAGTAAGTTGCGTTTTAATTCAGAATAATTTAATCAATAACAATCTATTTTAATAAATATTAGTCAGACATTACATACGTTCTGGAGCGCTGATACCTAGTATATCTAACCCCATAGATAGTATGTTTTTCGTGGCAGAAACTAATGCAAGCCTTGCAAGAGATAGAGCAATATCATCAGTGATCACATGACAGTCCGAATAAAATTTATGGAATGAGGTTGCTAGAAATTGCAGGTAGTTTGCGATAGTGCGTGGTTCTAAAGATTCAAGAGCGGTTCCCATTAACTCTGGAAATTGATTGAGTTGTTTTATTAATTCGAATTCAGCATCTTGAACTAATAGCGATGAATCAAATTCGTTTTTGAAAATAATTCCTTGTTGTTCACCGTGACGAATTATATTACAAATACGAGCGTGAGCATATTGTAAATAATAGACAGGATTATTATCAGATTGGTCCTGTGCTAATTCTATATCAAAATTTAGATGCGTATTCATGCCGCGCATTATGAAAAAGTAACGTACCACATCTTTACCGACCAAATATGTCAGTTCGTCTAATGTAACAAACTCAGCTTTGCGAGTGGACATCTTTACCTTTTCACCACCTTTTGTCAATGTTACAAATTGATGGATCAGCACGGTTAAGTGCGACGTGTCATAACCCATCGCTTCCATAGCGGAAACAACATCAGGGTATGAATCAATGTGGTCGGCGCCAAAAATATCGATCAGAATATCGTATTTGCGATCAAATTTGTTTTTATGATATAAGATATCCGGCAAACGATAGGCCGGTTCTCCGGTACTTTTGATCAGTACACGATCTTGGTCTTTACCAAGAGCTGTAGTTTTGAACCATATAGCACCATCCTCTTCATAAATTAAATCTTTTTCACGAAGGGTAGTTATTATCATATCAATATCAGAAGGCTTGATAAAGTTTTTTTCATTGGAAAAAATATCATGCTTAATACCGATATTTAGTAATGTTTCACGAATATTAGAGAATATTTGTTCTTCTGCAGTCTTCCTGAAAATAATGTCACCGGATTTAATAGCATCTCCATGTTCTTTGACAATATCTTTGGCAATATCATTTATGTAATCACCTTGGTAGAAATCATCAGACCATTCGACATCTTTCTCGAGTATTTGAAAGTATCTCGCCTCAACAGATTTGCCCAAGGTACGCATCTGCTTACCGCCATCATTGTAATAATATTCGCGAGTAACATCGTAACCATGCCATCGCAAGATGCTAGCTACAGTATCCCCAATGACTGCCTGGCGTCCATGCCCAACAGATAATGGTCCTGTAGGATTTGCACTGACGAATTCAACATTTGCTGTTTTTCCAATACCGATTTCCCCGGTGTAGAAATAATCATGTTTTTCAATAATTTTTTGTACAATTGATCGATAATAACTTGGACTTATCTTAAAATTTATGAAACCAGGTGGCGTTACACTAATTTCTGATATAATTGAATTATCAGTTGGTATGGTTTGACTAATTTCCTTAGCAATCTCCATCGGATTTTTACCGACATTTTTTGCAAGGATAAGTGCTACATTAGTTGAAAGATCGCCAAACTTCGGATTTTTAGGACTTGATATTTCAACTGACTCAACAGAAAAGTTAAGTTTATCAAGTACCTCAATTAGATATTGAGTTACTTTGCTCGTGAGATTCATCGGTTATTTTAACCGTAGGCGCATCAGCCCAAAGTTTTTCTAATGAATAATATTCTCGGGTTTGAGTTTTAAAAACATGAAGCACAACATCCACATAATCCAGTAAAACCCAACTTTGGTTTTCTAGACCCTCTATATGCCATGGTTTAGTAGGCGTACCCTTTCTAACTGCATTGGCAATTGCCTGTACCTGCAAGCCGGTTTCAGCAGAGCAAATAATAAAATAATCAACGGCACTGGATACTTTTCTTACATCTATTGAGAGGACATCTTCTGCGCTCTTAGTTAGAGTCAACTTGCCAATCATGTCGGCCAATTGAGTGGATTCAATTGATTTTTGCATGGTTTTTGATTTGATTGTTTTTGGCAATTTTATTGTAAGTTCGCAAGATAAACTTTTATTGGTTTTACTGAACGGTAATCTTTGCCGATTATTAGAGTTAGATCTACATCAGCTGATGAACTAGGTTGGACTATTACTCGATTAGCGTCGTTAACATCAAAATCCAATGATTTTGCTACCAATTTAAGATGAGCTAAATCATATGAACGATGTATTAGAATTGTACTTTCATAATCAAAATTGTCAGCATTTTCTGCACGGATAACATCAATATGTTCAGAGCGTAGGTAATCGGTAATTTTGGCGGCTATGCCCTTTTCACCGCAGCCATTCAAAATTTCAACTTTAATATTATAAATTGGATTTTCTTCATAGAGCTCTACAGCTAGTTGTGTTTTTTGTTCATCATTCAACTGTGGATTTTGTAAAGCAACACCATTGGTCCAGCTCTTCTGAGCAAAAGAATAAATAAACCCGATTACAACGATAGCCAACGAAAATATTAATACGTTATAGGCAAACTTTACCCCCAGTGGTAATTTAGATTTCTTATTGGACATTTATAAATTCTAAGAACAATTAATAAACACGATTTAATTGAAATGGTGATGCTTGATATCTATTATAAATCGGATAATTTCCAAAACTGATTTGGAAATGAGTATTTTCTGTAGGGCTGTAATCAAGTGCAGTATTAAAATATAATTGACTATTGGAATATGGGTTTGGTGTATTGGATGAAATCATATTTGGTTGCATAAAAGTTACATACGTTTGCAATGTCAAATTATCACGCAGCAAAAAATTCATATTATTAGTATAACTTGCAACACTCATCGATTGTTTGTTCATGCTCATCATACTCATCGAGAAACTATGGTTCATACTAAATCGACTCGGATCGAATAGAGACATCACAGAATTCTCCGATACGGACATATTGTCGAAAATAGAATTATTTTGTGGCAGAGCAGATTTTAACTGACCCAAGCCAATTGAAATCAAAACAAACAATGCAATGAAATATTTTATCATTTTATCCATACCATTTCTTATAAATTAAATTCAATTTTATTAATTGTTCAACTGTATTAACGCCTGAAATTTCAATTGGTTCATCGGTAATATGCAAGGCAATGCTTTGTCCGCTTTTTGCGATGTATTTTAAGGTATCAGGTAGGTAATATTCATTTTGTTTATTGTTATTTTTAATTTTATTCAGAGCGGGAAACAGTTCTTTGGATTTGAAAATATAAATACCGGCATTGATCTCCTTAATTTTGCGTTGTTTATCGGTACAATCTTTTTCTTCAATAATACAATCTAAAGTATCATTGTTTTTTCTAATCACACGACCATAGCCATGCGGATTCTTAAAAATAGCGGTTAATACAGTTGCTCCATTATTCGAATCACGATGAATTTTAAGCATATTGTCTATTGTAGATTTTCGTAAAAGCGGTACATCTCCCGATAGAACAAGAATATCTCCAGCAAAATCTTTTAATAATATTTCAGTTTGCTGAACTGCGTGTCCTGTACCTAATTGCGGCTCTTGAATTACATATTCAACATTTTCGGGATTAATTACTTCAATCACTAACTCTTTTTTATGACCTAGAATATTGATAATTCTTTCAGAGTTGAGTTGTCGAGCTAAATCAATTACGTGAATTAGCATTGGTTTGTCATCTACAATATGCAGAACTTTCGGAAGATCGGATTTCATACGCGTACCTTTACCGGCTGCCATAATTACTGTAGAAAGTGAATGTTTAGAGTTTGTTGACATAAAATTATTGGTTGAAATTACAAATTAAAATCATACAGTTTCTATAATTCCACCACCTAAACATTGCTCACCATTATAAAACACCACAGATTGTCCTGGAGTTGGAGCAAATTGATTTTCAATGAATTTTATAGTCGCTATTCCATTTTCGATAGAAATAACCGTACACGACTGATCTTTTTGCCGATAACGGATTTTTGCTGTACAATCGAATGGCATGCTTGGTGCTGACAATATCCAATGTAATTGTCCGGCTCTTATATTTTTATTATACAATCCTGGATGATTGTGTCCCTGTCCAATAATCAGATGATTTTTTACTAAATCCTTTTTTACTACATACCAGGGTTCTTCAGTTTGTCCGTGACCACCTCCAACACCGATGCCCTTTCTCTGTCCTAAGGTATAATACATTAAACCGTCATGTTGTCCAACAAGTTTTCCTTCGGTTGTGAGTATATTGCCAGGTTTGGTAGGTAAATATTGTTGCAAAAACGCTTTAAAATCACGTTCCCCAATAAAACAAATTCCCGTACTATCTTTTTTATCAGAATTTGGAAGATCCATTTGTTCTGCTAACTTACGGACCTCTGATTTAGTCATTTCCCCAATAGGGAAAAGTGTTTTTGCTAACTCTTTATGTCCAAGTAAATGTAAAAAATAACTTTGGTCTTTATTTTTATCAATCCCCTTTAATAATTGAAAACCATCCGTTGAATTATTAATACGGGCATAATGCCCGGTTGCAATTGCCTCAGCACCTAATTTGAGAGCATAATCCATAAAAAATTTAAATTTTATTTCTTTATTACAAAGAACATCAGGATTTGGAGTGCGCCCCGAGTTATATTCTGCAAGAAAATATTTAAAAACATTTTCACGGTATTCTTTTGAAAAATTGACAGAATGAAGAGGTAGGTCTAATAGGTCACAAACTTGGACAGCATCATTGTAATCTTCTTCGGAGGAACAATAAAATTCATCATCTTCGTCTTCCCAATTTTTCATAAATATACACTGAACCTCATAGCCCTGTTCTTTCAGCAAATACGCAGCAACGGAGCTATCTACACCACCGCTCATTCCAACGACAACGCGCTTTGCCATTATCTTTTCCGGCTATACTTGTTAATAATTTCTGCAAGGGTGTCAATTAACATATTCACTTCTTCAATTGTATTACCTTTCCCAAAACTTATACGAAGAGTTGATATATTATTTTGGTTGCTCATATGCATTGCCTTCAGAACATCTGAAGGTTTTACGGCTCCCGACGAACAAGCTGATCCACTTGAAACAGCCATTCCTTTCATGTCAAGATTAACTAAAAGTATATCACTTGTAATTGATGGAATGGTTACACTAATAAGCCCCGGGAGATGAAATTCAGGGTGACCATTAAATACCGCTATAGGATAAATCTTCAACAATTGTGTTTTAAAATGGTTTTCTAAGGTTTCTAAATGATTTTGTGTATTAGGCAAGTTTTGAATAGCCAGTTCCATTGCTAATCCCAATCCAGCAATTCCGGGCGTGTTCTCCGTTCCGGCACGCATTTTCTTTTCTTGACCACCGCCAATTATCATCGGATGTAATTTGATTCCATCACGCAAATACAAAAATCCAACACCTTTGGGACCGTAGAATTTGTGTGCCGAAAATGACATTAAATCGGGATTCAATTCGTTTGTTATTATTGGAATCTTGCCGGGTGCTTGTACGGCATCAGAATGAAACAAGATATTTTTTTTATGAGCGATTTTGGCAACTTCAGAAATTGGTTGTATTGTGCCAACCTCATTATTGGCATACATAATTGATATAAGTGCAGTATCATCTTGAATGGCGGATGCAATATTTATTGGGTCAACCAATCCATATTTATCAACTGCAACAGTTGTAAAACTCACTCCAAATTTCTTTAAATGTTTTAATACTTTTACAATTGCAGGATGTTCGATTGATGAAGTAATGACATGTTTCTTATCGCTATATAATAGATTTTGCAAAACCATATTATTTGCTTCCGAGCCACCACCGGTAAAAATTATATTTCGCGACTTGACGATTAAGGCATCTGCAATTTGCCGCCGGGATTTTTCTATGATAGCTCGAGCTTTTTGTCCGTATTTATGAATACTTGATGGATTGCCAAAGTGTTTTTCAGCTACTTCATGCATTAAATCAGCCACTTTTGGGTCGATTGGCGTTGTTGCGCTATGATCAAAGTATAACATGATAAGATGAAAGTTACGATATTTTGAAGTGTAAAATAAAGTTTGAGAGTTCTTGATGTTACTTGTCAAAAACATGTAAACTGCTCCCCTTATGAGAAATGATTCAGTATTAATTGTCGGTTCAATTGCTATTGACGCAATAGAAATTGGAACCGAACGGTATGAAAATTTACTTGGTGGCTCAACAACTTACGCTACAATTGCGGCCGGAAAATATACCGACGTAAATGTCGTTGGTGTTATTGGGAACGATTTTCCTAAGGCTGGTCATGAATTATATAAAAAATATGCATCCAACCTGATAGATCTAAAGATTGAGCAAGGCAAAACTTTCAGCTGGGGCGGGCGTTATCACGATAATTTTGATGACCGCGATACATTATTTACGGAATTAGGTGTATTTGGTAACTTCAATCCACAATTATCAGCGATCAATAAAAACCATCAATATGTATTTTTAGCAAATATTCATCCAAGTTTACAATATTCAGTAATTGATCAATGCCAGGCAAATCCTATTATTGTAGTTGATACAATGAATCTATGGATTGATACAACCTATAATGAACTATTAACAGTACTAAGTAAATCTGACATATTATTGATCAATGAAAGCGAGGCTGAGTTATTAACAGAATGTTCAAACTTAGATGATGCGGCCAAGACACTGATTGGGTTGGGACCACCAACGGTAGTAATCAAACAAGGAAGTAAGGGAGCAGCTTTGTATAATAATATGGATGAAAAAATCACCATAGGAGTATATCCAATTGCTAAAGTAGTTGACCCAACCGGAGCAGGAGATACATTCGGTGGCGGATTCATATCGGCTTTAGCGCAAGGTAAAACCTCTGAAGAAGCTTTAGTCTTGGGATCGTCCTTGGCATCTATTTGTGTGGAGGGTATTGGAATAGATGCATTAGATAAGGCCACAATTGCCGAAATTGAAAATCGGCAAAAATATTTAACAGACACGGTTACAGCTTGAAAAAAAAGATAGTTACATCTAATTTATTTGGTTAAAATTTAGTATATCAATCACAAGAGGATAATATGATAAAAAATAAAATCATAAGATTTGCATTGTTAAGCATAATGTTATTATTGTTTATTGGTTGTGCCAGTGAAGAACTGACATCCGCAAAATTGTACATTCAGCAACAAGATTGGGATAATGCTGAAATCTTTTTGGTAAAGGCTTTAGCGGTCGAACCTGAAAATCCCGAAATCCCATACTTATTAGGCGATATGATTTATGGACGGAAAGGCGAATGGGGTAAAATGAACGAAATGTTTGAAAAAGCACTAATCCTAGGACCGGACAAAATAATTCTACAGGGCGGTAAAGTATCGGAGTATGTTGCTCAAGCTCAAGAAAGACACTGGGTAACGGTTTATAATAAGGGAGTGAGTTATTTTAATGAATTCCGCAAATCAGGCGAAGGACAAGATTCTCCAATATTACATGATGCCATTACAACCTTTAAAATAGCAACTGAGGTGAACCCCAATAGTGGTCAATCTTATGGTATTTTAGCGAATTGTTTATTTGCTGCTGGCGACTTGGACGGGGCAATTGAGGCGGTAACAAAGGGTACAGTAAAAGATCCTAACAATTTTGATATTACTATGACAGCCGGTAAAATGTACACTACTACTGGAGATAAAGAATCAGCATTAATTTATTATAAACGCGCAGTCGATATAGATCCAACAAATAGTTTAGCAATGCGTCAATTAGCACAGACATATTATGACGTGGGTGATAAAGAAATGTCATTAGCCGTTTATGAGGGTGCTATTGCCAAAGAGACTGACAACAATTCGAAAGCTGATTTATATTATAATTTGGGTGTTTTAAATATGCAACTGGAAGACTTTCAGCAAGCTGAAGATAATTTTTCTATGGCCTATGATTTAAACCCGGATGATGTTGATGCCTTGCGTGGAATTGCGCAAACTTTTGAGAATGCAGAAAAATGGAGTCGAGCAGAGTATTTCTACCGTAAATTGATGGATATTGAGCCTGAAAACCCACAGCATTATAGAGCGATGGCTCGGATACTACTTCGTCAAGGCGATACCGATGGCGCACAGAAATATTTTGATAAATCAAAAGAATTTTAATCTATAATTAATTTGTAGAATGAAGAAAAATCCCCCAATCGGGGGATTTTTCTTTCTAATGTATTAAAATGCAAAATATAAAAAATATCGAAAAAAGATCATTAATTGGAATGGATTTAACTGAAATTCAATCAATTGTTTCGGAGATTAGTGTGGAAAAATACCGCACTGAGCAGATATTTCATTGGATTTACAATAAAAATGTACAATCAATTGATGAAATGAAAAATCTACCAAAACATGTTATAGTACATCTTGAGGGGAAATTTATATTAAATCCTTTAAAGATTTTAAAAATCACCGGCGATAATAATTCAAAAACCCGCAAGTTTTTATTAGAGTGTCAAGATGGTAAAAAGATTGAATCTGTATTAATGCGAGAACAAAAACGTATTACTATTTGTCTTTCATCTCAAATAGGTTGCGCATTAGGTTGCGAATTCTGTGCTACTGGCACAATGGGTATAGTAAGGAATCTGACAGTTGGAGAGATTGTAGCACAATATTTATTGTTATCTAAGGAAGCTGAAAAACCAATTACAAATGTAGTTTTTATGGGAATGGGGGAGCCTTTCCTGAATTATGAAAATGTTCTAAAATCTGCTGACATATTGAATCATCCAGATGGAATTAACTTGGGTGCACGGCATATTACTATTTCAACTGCCGGAATAATCCCGGGGATAGAAAGATTTACCAAGGACGGAAAAAGGTATAAACTTGCAATAAGTTTAAATGGCTCAAGCCAAGAACAGCGGTTTGAAACAATGCCGATTGCAAAAAAATATCCGATGAAAGATCTGATAGCTTCTGTAAGGGGTTACTATAATGAAACACGGAATTATGTTACCTTTGAATACGTACTTTTATCAGGAATTAACGATTCAATTATCGATGCAGAGTTAATCAAAAAACTAATTGGTGATTTACCTTGTAAACTGAATGTAATTCCATATAATGAGATTGGAGGTAAATTTAAACGTCCAAATGATGATAAAATAAATGAGTTTCTTAATATCTTTATTGATTCATTATTCACTGTTACTACAAGATGGAGCAAGGGTGGAGATATAAATGCCGGTTGTGGACAATTAGTTGTATTATAGGAAATTATAAATGAAGTATTCAGTTTTAGAAATGGCGGAATATGTAGGTAGCCGATCCGGATTTACAAAAGGTATCGCAATAATTTTGGGTTCAGGTTTAGGTGGTTTTACTGAGCAGCTTAAAAATCCAATTGTCATTCCGTACCACGCTATTCCAAATTATCCGCAACCAACCGTTGAAGGACACAGCGGTGAATTTGTTGTCGGTAATTATAATGACATTCCGGTTATTGCTGCCAAAGGAAGGTTTCATTATTACGAAGGACATGATATTGATACGGTCACATTACCTATCCAATTATTCCAAAAACTTGGAGTTGAATATATTATAATTACTAACGCCGCGGGTTCAACCAAGAAAAGCTTTCCTCCCGGTTCACTAATGGTTATTGACGGGTACATGGATTGCACATTTAGAGAAAATGCATCAGAACCGAAAATTATTCGAGATATTCCTGAAGAATTATTGAATTGTATAGCTAAGGCGAGCAAAAAAGTTAATGTAAAAACTAAGAAGGGCGTTTATTGCTGGACGCAGGGGCCCGGTTATGAAACTCCGGCTGAAATCGGATATATTAGAGAATTAGGTGGTGACGCAGTTGGCATGAGTACCGTACCCGAATTGCAAGCAGCATGGTCTTTGGGAATTGATGCAATAGGGATCTCAACAATTACCAATTATGCGGCAGGAATACTTGACCAACCACTGACACACGTGGAAGTAATTGAAACAGCTAATCGCACAAAAAATGATTTTGCCAAATTAGTTGGTGCAACTTTGGATAAAATCGGACGGCTATTATGAGTATAAATATTTTACAGGAAGTTGAAGAAATCAAGATAGAAATCATCGAGAATCGCAGAGCTTTTCATATGCATCCCGAACTTGGTTTTACAGAGATTCATACAGCCAAAGATATTGCGGAAAAATTGCAATCCTATGGAATTGGCGTAAAAACTAATATTGGTAAAACGGGAGTGGTTGGCAATTTAGTTGGAAATGGTGGAGGTAAAACAATTGCCTTACGGGCAGATATGGATGCGTTACCTGTACAAGAAACAAATAATGTGGATTATAAATCTAAAAATGACGGTATAATGCATGCTTGCGGTCACGACGGCCATATGGCTATGCTGTTAGCAGCGGCCAAAGTATTATCACAAACACAGAGTAAGTTAAACGGAAATGTTAGATTTATTTTTCAGCCGGCTGAAGAAGGACAGGGTGGTGCTCGCTATATGATTGCAGATGGATGTTTAGAAGGCGTAGATGAGATTTATGGCATGCATTTGTGGAATTATCAACCATATGGCGAAATCGGCGTTAAAGCCGGACCAATTATGGCTGCTGCAGATATATTCGATATTACAATCACAGGAATTGGTGGGCATGGGGCTGCCCCACAAGGCACCGTAGATGCGATTGTGACTGCTTCGAATTTAATTATGAACTTACAAACCATTGTTAGTCGCAATACCGATCCATTAGAAAGTACTGTGATAACAATTGGAAATATTTCGGGTGGTCATGGATTTAATATTATTGCTGATGAAGTAAAGTTGCGTGGGACAGTGCGCGCAATGACTGAAAAAAATCGATTAATGGTAAAGTCGCGTATGCAAGAAATAATTGATGGTGGGGCTAAATCATTCGGAGCCAAAATTGTCATGGACTATCAAGATGGATATCCACCATTGATCAACGATATTAACGCAACAAGGTCTGTTATGGACGCCGCCCTAAAAATTAGCAGTAGAGAGATATCGGAACCGTATTTGACAATGGGTGCTGAGGATTTCAGCTATTATTTACAAAAAATCCCTGGCTGTTTTTTCTTTGTAGGTTCTGCCCCATTTAAGACCAAACCAATGTCAGTACCGCATCATTGTTCTCATTTTGACATTGATGAAAGAGCCCTTTTGGTGGGTACGTCAATATTTGTGCAACTAATATATGATAAATTAAGTTAATGAATTGAGTTATTATGAAATCGCATTTTAAGGAATTACAGTTTAATATACCCGAACGGATGGAGTTTGTAAATATTACTTCACAGGTAGAAAAAGCGCTAGTAGAAAGTAAAATCCAAGAGGGACTTTGTTTAGTAAATGCTATGCATATCACTGCATCTGTATTTATAAATGATGATGAATCGGGACTGCATCGTGATTATAAACGATGGTTGGAAAAATTAGCGCCGCACTCTCCGATTGATCAGTACGAGCACAATCGCAGTGGCGAAGATAATGGGGATGCGCATCATAAACGACAGATTATGGGTCGTGAAGTTGTGGTTGCAGTGACCAAAGGGAAATTACACTTGGGAACATGGGAACAAATATTTTATGGTGAATTTGATGGACGTAGAAATAAACGCGTACTAGTAAAAATTATAGGTGAATAAATAATATGGCAATTTTATCGTCAATACACGCAACTCAGGCATTTTTTCTTTCCGGTGCTTTCAAGAAAGTTTTTCCAGACAGATTATTGGTCATTGAGCATTCTTTTGGAAATAGTTTCTTCTGTCATGATGTCAATTTTGATCCCATTTCAGTGGAGGAATTGCAAAAATTAGAAAACTTGATGCGAGAATGGATTAAAAGCGATGAACCAATCACTTTTAAATTGTGGCCCAAACAGAAATTTATCGAAAAACTATATAAATTTAACTCACATAGTAAGTTATCAATTGCAAAACGTTGGGAAGGTGATCAAATACCGATTGCAAAATTTAATGGAAAATATTGGGATTATATGATTGAACCGCTCATAAGTAATAAATCCCAATTAGAGAAATTTGAATTAAAAAAATATAATGATGGCTTTCTTTTAAGATTTGCCACAACGCTACATCCGGATAATATTGAACCTTTTCAAGATCAACCAAAATTATTTAAAACAATGGAAGAACATCAAAAATGGAGTGAGATCTTAGGAATTTCAACAATTGGCGATTTGAATGATTCCATCGATAACGGTGAAATCAAAGAATTGATTTGGGTTGCAGAAGGGTTGCATGAAAAGAAGATCAGTGATATAGCCGACGAAATAGTGTCTGGGTTCTCGGAAAAACGCGTCATAACAATAGCAGGACCATCTTCTGCAGGGAAAACAACTTTTAGTAAACGACTAAAGATACAATTGAGAGTAAATGGTTTTCGCTCTCAGACAATTTCTATGGATGATTACTTTATAGACCGCGAATTATTACCTCTTGGAAGGGATGGCAAGCAAGATTTTGAATCAATTGAAGGACTTGATATTAACCTATTAATTAATCGGTTAAATGTCTTACTAGATGGGAAAGCGATACCAGAAAGGCGATTCAATTTTGATTTAGGAATTGGTAAAGATACTGACAATAAATTGGAGCTTGGTGATTGGGACTTTGTAATTGTCGAAGGTATACACGGACTTAATCCTAAATTAACGGAAAAATTTGGTCAAGATCGAGTTGAAAAAATATACATCAGCGCTATTACTCAAATGAACATTGATGCAAATCATAGAATTTCAACATCGGATAACCGTTTACTTCGCAGATTGGTGCGTGATAATAAATTCCGCGGTTATGCTCCAGAAAATACATTAGAAAGATGGGCATCAGTGCGATTGGGTGAAGAAAAAAATATTTTTCCGCATAGTGAAGAAGCAGATTTAATCTTTAATTCCTCACTTGTTTATGAATTGCCTGTTTTAGCAAAGTATGCCCGCCCATTATTGAAAAATGTAAAAGGGGATGACAGCGTGGTACGATTGGCTGAACGCTTGGATTTATTTTTATCTTTTTTTGCAGATTTGGATGAAAAATATGTCCCCGGAACATCACTACTGCGTGAATATATAGGTCGTAGTGATTTTAAATATTAGCTAATATGAATTTAAAGATTAGAAGTTACCAGAAATACGATGAAGGGACGGTAATTAAATTATGGCAAGATTGCGGAATTGTTGTTCCGTGGAATGACCCGCAACGCGATATCGATCGCAAACTATCTACACAGCCCAAACTGTTCCTAATCGGATTAATAAATGATAAAATTGTAGCAACAGCGATGGTGGGATATGAAGGTCATCGCGGATGGGTGAATTATTTAGCGGTGCATCCGGATTTTCAACGACAAGGATTCGGTAAACAAATGATGATAGAAGCAGAGCGACGATTATTTAAGATGGAGTGTCCCAAATTACAAGTTCAAATAAGGGATACTAATGCGGGAGTAATTAAGTTCTATCGAAAACTTGGCTATCTTCAGGATGAAGTAGTAAATCTTGGGAAACGCCTGATTTCTGACGAATAATTAATATCCAATTGCCACATTCTCTAGGCGCGAATCCGCCCCACCGTGATATCCATTTTTATCAATCAATATTCCATTAGCTGAACCAATAGTGCCGTATTTGTAAGGAATTATTTTATGCCCACGAGATTCCAAATTCATTCGTACTAAATCGGATACTGCATCAGGTTCAGTCATAATTACATCAGGTAACCACTGAGAATGGAAGCGTGGTGCTGCTACAGCTTCGGCGATAGTCATATCATGTTCAATTACATTTAATATGACCTGAAGGACGGTTGTAATAATTGTAGAGCCGCCAGAAGAACCGATTATGATGAAAGGTTTATTATCTTTTAGAACAATCGTCGGAGTCATTGAACTTAGCGGACGTTTGTTCGGATAAATTGCATTTGCCGAACTACCAACCAGGCCATAAATGTTTGGCGTACCGGGCTTGATGGAAAAATCATCCATTTCATTATTTAGTAAAAATCCGGCGCCATCCACAAAAATACCCGAGCCAAAACTTGTATTCAGCGTAGTTGTAACACAAACTGCATTCCCTTCTTTATCTATTACCGAATAATGTGTTGTCTCACGGCTCTCATAAGCTAAGGGCTCTCCTGCAAAGACATTATCGCTTGGAGTTGCAATTTGTAGTGAAATACTTTCTACGCGACTCTTTGCATATTCTTTAGAAGTAAGCATATCATTTGGTACTTTCCAATAGTCGCTATCTCCTAAATGTTCGGCTCGATCTGCATACGCTAATCGTTCAATTTCGGTAAGCAGGTGAATATAGGCTGCTGAATTGAAATTCAATGAATCAATATTAAAATTATCTAACATATTTAACAACTGGACCAACAAGATTCCACCAGAACTCGGAGGTCCCATCGAAACAATTTCATAATCTTCATATATTCCAGTTATTGGTGCACGCAATTTTGGACTGTAGGATATCAAATCTTGCTTAGAGATTAATCCTTTACCTCTTTCCATTTCGTTCACTATAAATTCAGCGGTTTTACCGCCATAAAATCCGTTTAAATCATATTTTGCAATGCGCTGTAAGGTTTTAGCAAGATCAGCTTGAATTAACAAATCACCCCCTTGCCAAAGGTTCTCATCAGCACGAATAAATATTTCACTTGCACCATTATCTTTTTCAAATAACGACTTAGAATTATTTAGACTTTGTGCAAATTTATCCGAAATAACGAAACCATTTTTTGCTAGAACAATTACCGGTTTTATTAGCTGTTTAAGTGAAATTTCCCCTGAACCATAATATCGCCAAGCGGTAAGTAATCCCGCAACTGAACCAGGAACGCCAACTGCACGATGTGTGTATAGCGACATATCCTCAATAACAGTACTATTATCATCTAAATACATATCACGGCTAGCGATTGAAGGAGCAGTTTCTCGGAAATCGATTGTGATATCCCTGCCATCAGCTAAATGGGCAACCAAAAATCCACCACCGCCTATATTTCCAGCTTGCGGGTAGGTTACTGCGAGAGCAAAGCCCGTAGCAACTGCAGCATCAACAGCATTACCTCCTGATTTCATAACGTCAACGCCAACTTGAGATGCTAATTGAGATGCTGAGACGACCATTCCGTTTTTAGCATGGTATTGATTTTCTTGTGCATTGGTAAACACAAAAAATGAACAAGCGAGAAATATATATTTTACAA
>Ga0316201_10000595_pt1 | contig 21197 bp, 22 predicted proteins | sample CS6wburrow_MG_FD_204516 | JGI IMG/M metagenome (GOLD analysis project Ga0316201, IMG submission 204516) | Coastal sediment microbial communities from Delaware Bay, Delaware, United States - CS-6 worm burrow | ecosystem: Environmental > Aquatic > Marine > Coastal > Sediment | place: USA... | reverse complement strand
GATCGCCAGGGGTGCGTAGATCTCGGCGACGAGCTGCAACTCCACTCCCAGCAACTCCGCCGGGGGCGCAGTGGTCGTTGTGGTTGTCGAAGTCGTGGTCGTCGTACTAGTCGTGGTCGACGCGGTGGTCGTGCTGGTCGTGCCCGGAACCTCGGTCGTGGTGACGGCGCCGGTCGTCGCAACGATGCCGACCGTCGGTGCCGCGGGTGCGGCCGGGTCGTCCGTCGAACAGCCCACTATCGCCAGCCCAACAACCAGGACCGTAAGGAGAGAACGCATGGTTCACAGGCTAACTGCGACCACGCCGCGACTATTCGACGATTCCGTCGGTGTAGACCTCTAGCGGCGGACAGGCGCAAACGATGTTGCGATCCCCATAGGCGCCATCGATCCGGCCGACCGGCGGCCAATATTTGTCGGTGCGCAGGCCCGCTACCGGAAAAGCGGCTTGCTCTCGGCCGTATGCGTGCTGCCAACCATCAGAGACCACGTCGTCGCCGGTATGCGGCGAATTGCGCAGCGGACTGTCCTCCAGCGGCACAACACCGGACGCAATGTCGTCGACCTCACCCTTGATCGCAATCATCGCCTCCACGAAGCGATCGAGCTCACCCAGGCTTTCCGACTCAGTTGGTTCCACCATCAAGGTGCCGGCAACGGGGAACGACATGGTGGGAGCGTGGAAGCCGTAGTCGATGAGACGCTTGGCGAAGTCATCCGCAGTCACCCCGACATCGTGCTTGATATCGCGCAAATCCAGGATGCACTCGTGCGCAACCAAACCGCTGGAGCCGGTGTACAGAACCGGATAATGGTCGGCGAGCCGCTTGGCGACGTAGTTCGCCGAGAGAATCGCTACCTCGGTGGCTCTGGCCAGCCCGCCGGGCCCCATCAACGCAATGTAGGCCCACGAGATCGAAAGCACTCCGGCGGAGCCCCATGGCGCCGCCGACACCGCACCCACTCCGTCCCGATAGCCCTCCTGGTCGTCCACCAGGGGATGACCCGGGAGGAACGGCTCGAGATGGGCCTTCACTCCAATCGGGCCGATACCGGGACCGCCGCCACCATGCGGAATCGCAAAGGTTTTGTGCAGATTGAGGTGCGAAACGTCACCACCAAATTCCCCGGGCTTGGCCAGCCCCAGCAAGGCGTTCAGATTGGCACCGTCGATGTATACCTGGCCACCGTGCTCATGGATGATGTCGCAAACCTGCCGCACGGTCTCCTCGAATACGCCGTGGGTCGACGGATAAGTGATCATCAACGCAGCCAGCCGGTCGGAGTACTCCACCGCCTTGGTCTTGAGGTCGGCCAGATCGACGTTGCCACTGTCGTCGGTCGCCACCATCACCACTTTCAATCCCGCCATAACTGCGCTGGCCGGGTTGGTCCCGTGGGCAGACGAGGGGATGAGGCAGATGTCCCGGCCGCCTTCGTTGCGGCTCTCGTGATACGCCCGAATCGCTAGCAAGCCCGAGTACTCGCCCTGCGAGCCGGCGTTGGGCTGCAGCGAGACCGCGTCATAGCCGGTGGCCTCAGCCAACCATGCCTCGAGATCGTTGATAATTTGGAGGTAGCCTCCGGCTTGGTCGAGCGGGACAAAAGGGTGAATATTGGCAAACTCGGGCCAGGTGACGGCCGCCATCTCGGTAGCGGCGTTTAGCTTCATCGTGCACGATCCGAGCGGAATCATCGATCTGTCGAGAGCAATGTCGCGGCCTTGCAGTCTGCGCAGGTATCGCATCATCTCGGTCTCGCTGCGATAGCTGTGGAAGACGTCATGAGTCAGGAACTCGGAGGTACGACGCACCCCGGCAGGAATGCCGTCGCCGACCTCGCCGACCCCGCCATCGACAAAGAACGCCTCGATGACCGCATCGACAACGGCAGGTGTTGAGGTCTCGTCGAGCGAAATCCCAACATGGTCCAGGCCAATTTGCCGCAGGTTGATCATCCGATCCTCAGCCGCCGCGACCACTTCCTCAGCCCGACCCGAGACCCTCACGGTCAGCGTGTCGAACCACGTTGGGTTCACCACCGTGGCCCCGCCGGCAGTCAGCCGTGCCGCCAGATTCGACGTGAGCTCATGGACCCGCTTGGCGATGGCAGTGAGACCCTCAGGCCCGTGCCACACCGCATACATGCCCGCCATCACCGCCAGGAGGGCTTGTGCGGTACAGATGTTGGAGGTGGCCTTCTCCCTACGGATGTGTTGTTCCCGCGTGGTCAAGGCCAATCGCAAGGCCATCCGATTGCTCGAGTCCCTGGACACGCCGACAAGCCTGCCGGGGAGCGAACGTTTGTAGGCGTCCTTGGTAGCCATGAACGCTGCGTGTGGACCGCCGAACATCATCGGGACGCCAAAGCGCTGCGAGCTTCCGACAGCGACATCGGCACCCATCTCCCCCGGAGGCGCCAGCAAAGTCAAGGCGAGGAGATCGGTGGCAACCGCAACCATCACCCCAGACTTCTTGAGATTTGCAATCAGTTCCCGGTCGTCACGCACTGTGCCCGATGTGCCCGGGTACTGCAGCACAACGCCGTAGACATGTGCGGTGTCGAGGTCAGCCGGGTCGCCGACTATGACCTCGATTTCGAGCGGCAGCGCCCGAGTCCTCACCACCTGGATGACCTGAGGATGACACTCGGCGTCAACGAAGAACGCCCGCCCCTTGCTCTTTGAGACTCGACGCAACATCGTCATCGCCTCAGCGACTGCGGTGGCCTCGTCGAGCAGAGATGCGTTGGCAATATCCATGCCGGTGAGGTCGCTGACCATCGTCTGGAAGTTGAGCATCGCCTCCAGCCGACCCTGCGAGATTTCTGGCTGATAGGGCGTGTAGGAGGTGTACCAGCCCGGGTTCTCGAGCACGTTGCGCATGATCACCGAGGGGGTGTAGGTGCCGTAATACCCCATGCCGATGAGCGAGGTGTAGACCGAGTTGCTCGCACCCAACCGCTTCAGCCGAGCCAGGACCTCGGGCTCTGATGCCGCCGCGGGGAGGTCGAGGTCCTCGTGGATTCGGATCGTGTCGGGCACTGCTTGGGCAGTCAGCTCAGCCATTGATCCATAGCCAATAGCCTCGAGCATGTGTTCGATATCGGCGTCGTTTGGACCAATGTGACGCTCGGCAAAGCTGGCTTGCTCATTTGCGGTCATCTCGGCACCTCCTGCGTATGGCTGCAAGGACCGAATCGGCGATCGGCCCTGGCCCCGCTCTGTCACTGATGCCTGAGAGATTCGCCGGTTCGCACCGGTTTTCCCCTTCGGCGGGGCGTCGCCGCCCGCTTTCCAGAGGTGCCTACTCCGAGCGGTTCAAGGGCCTGAGAGTTTCCTGGGGCGGTTGCTCCTTCGGCGCCGGATCTTGTCCGGTCTCTCCCGCACGGCATCATCGGCTGTGCTCTGCTGACTGTACACGAACCCTCCACCAGAGAACGGCGAAATCCCGACACACAACATCGCCGAGATCGCATCGATACGACTACACCATGTAACGGCTCCTCGGTATTGTTAGGACCACCATGCCTTGGGAAATCGTCTCAGTCATACTCGCTTTCGCCCTCTTTACCGGCATCGCACTGGTGGTGCGCCTTCTCTTGGCCAAGAGCGACGAGTACGACAGTGACGGCAGGCCCACGCTCGCGGATCTCTGGTCGCGGGGCGGCGGCGGCGATGCCGGCCCCGGCGCCTGACCGTACAAAATGGGCGGGCGACCGCTGACTCCCCTTACGAGCGATCTGCGCGCCCTCAAACCGGCAACCCGGGGCGAAGTCGTAGCCCGCAAGGCAACCCATCCGATAGGGTTGGGACCTATGACACGACTCAACGATGAAGCACGATCAGCGTTCCTGGGTAATCACTCTGGCTGGAAGATCGATGGGGAGACCATCGCCAAGACATTCATCCTCCGGGACTTCAACGAGGCAATGGGTTTCGTAACCAGGGTGGCGTTGCTGGCTGAGGTAGCCGACCATCACCCCGACATCGACATTCGGTGGAACAAGGTGACGATTGCGCTTTCCACCCACAGCGAGGGAGCGCTCACCGCTCAGGACACCGACCTGGCCGGGGCAATTGACGGGCTGGAACATCAGTGAAGCTGGGTACAGTCACCAACTTCGACGAGGACGCCACTGTCAGGTTTGAGCGGGACCTCCCGGCATCAGCCGCACGAGTGTGGAAGACCTTGACCGATCCGACCGACCTGGCCGGATGGTTGGCCCCGGGCAGTATCGACCCGGTCGTCGGTGCCGAAGTCCAGCTCGATTTCGGGCCCGACCAACTGGTTGTCGGTGTCGTTACGGACTGCGAGATCGGAACCGTTCTCGAGTACACCTGGAGCTTCACCGGAGAACCGGACTCGTTGCTGCGTTACGAACTGAGCAGTGATGCTGCCACGTCGACTCTGACCCTCGTCCACAGCACGCTCCCACCGGAGCAAGCGGTCGGCTACGGCGCCGGCTGGCACGCTCATCTCGACATGCTCGAAGCTCATCTGTCCGGCAATGATCCGATCGATTGGGAAGAACGGTTCAGCCAGTTGTTCCCGCTTTACGCCGGAGCCTGACACCGCATCGACTCCTGTTTGTTCCGCAGATAGTCGATAATCGCGGCATGAGAAGAATCTGGATCCTGGTGATCGGCTTGGTCATGACCGCCGGCGCCTGCGGCGGCGACGCCGAACCAACCACCACCCTTGCGGCACAGACCACAACCACGGAAACGACGGCCGCACCCGACACGACTGACGCCACTACAACCACAGAGGCGCCAACCACTTCCACGTCATCGACAACAACAGCCGCCCCAGCTACCACAACAACCACCACGACGACCACCACAACCGCAGCCCCCACCACGACGACCACGGCGACCGCAATCCCAACGACAACAACGACTACAACGGCTGCCCCCACAACCACCACGACAACGACGACCGCGGTCGACTACGTTGCCTGGGGCGGGGAACTGGCAACCAGCCTTGGTTGCCGCAACTGTCACTCCACAGATGGGGCGGTTGGGCTTGGCCCGTCATGGGCCGGTCTAGCCGGGTCAACGGTCTCTCTGGCCGACGGGTCTTCGGTGACCGCAACGGCCGGCTATATCGAGGAATCCATCCTCAACCCCGACACCAAGATCGTGGAAGGGTTTCCAGCCGGCCTCATGCAGAACAACTACGGCGGCTTGAGCGGCGACGAGATCACTGCACTGGTGGCTTACATAGCCTCGCGGTGACCCCCCAGCAGTCTGGCGTCCCTCAGCACTCTATAGGCTCACGGACGCCAGACCTATCTGCCCCGATCAGGCGGGCTTGTTGTACTTCTTCATGTGCTCGGCGGCAGCGCTGCTCATCCAGTCGTCACGCTCGATCCGGCCCTTGAAGGCATCCAGGGCTGCAGTGACGAAGGCGATGTCGTCCTTCTGGAAGTTGGCAATCTGACGAAAGCTCGTAATCCCAAGGCCCTTGAGGGTTCGCTCGAGCTTGGGCCCGACCCCGTGGACCTTCGTGAGATCATCGTCGGCAATCGGATCGTCACCGGCGGTGCGAGCAGCGATCTCGCCAATTCGGGCCAGACCCTCTTCTTTGCTCGGTGTATCCCCATCTGTTGGGGCTGCCACTGCCGGGGTAGCCGGCGAAACCAGGGGGGCCTCGACCTCAGCAGAACCAACCGATTCCGCCTCAGCTTCCAAGATGGCGATGCGGCTGTCGCGGACTGCAATTTGCTCCGAGGAGTCTGCCAGCTCCATAGCCAAGCCTTGCCGCTCGGCCCTGCATGACTCCAGGTCGGCTTGCAGCCGCTCGATCGCTGCATCCTTCTCGGTCGCTGCGGCCAGCTTCTCCGCCAGATCAGCCCGGCCGGCCGTAGCCGTAGCCAGCTTTGCCTCCAGATCAGCCTTGCCGGCCGTAGTCTTAGCCAGCTTCTCCTCGAGGTCAGAGGTCGCCTCACTTGCAGAGGCCAATTCCGCCTCGAGATCCGACTTGGCCGCAGCTTCGGCATCGAACTTGGCCTCCAGGTCGGCCTTCGCCGCCAGCTCGGCTCCCAGCCGGGCGATCTCCGAGTCCTTCTCGGCCAGATCGGCGACTTTTGCCTCCAGTTCGGTCGAAACGGCTTGGGCGGCCTCGAGCTCTGCGGTCACCTCACCGAGCTTGCCGCGCTCCGCTTTCACCTCGAGCAATGCCTTATCGAGATCTGCGCTATTCGCGCTAAGCCGGGCCTCGGCTTTGCGCGTCAAGTCTCGCTCAGCCGCGAGTTGCGATTCGAACTCCCTGGCAATCGCGCCTTTCTGGAGCCAGCGGCCAAATATCCAACCAATCGCAAAGCCGATCAACGTGGCGATGATCATGAAGACCACGATTTCACCGGCTGCCCACCCAACTCCGTCGAACATCTACCCGTCTCCTTCTCGAATCACGAACTCGATTCTGCGATTCTGCGCTCTTCCTTCAACGGTCGCATTATCGGCGATCGGTCGCCCTTCGCCATAGCCTACGGCAGAGAGACGCCCGGCATCGATGCCACCACCCACTAAGTAGGCAACCACGGCTTCCGCCCGCCGCTGTGACAACTCGAGGTTGCTCGCAAAATCTCCCTGGCTGTCGGTATGGGCCTCGACGACGAGCACTGTCGCCGGATTGGCCTCGAGAATCTCGATAGCCAAATCGAGCTGGGCGATTCCCGCTGCGGATAGGACGGTCCCGTTAGGGCCGAAGGCGGCGACACCCTCGAGCAGACTGGTGAGCTCGGCTGCAATCGTGCTTGCCGCAACCTCGACATCGACATCGATTGCCAGGGAGTCACCGACCACACCCTCCACCAACACTTCGAGCGCGGCAACAACATCCCGGTCCTGGCCGATTCCGGTAAGGGTCAGCGTCTCGTTGGCTATCTCGATGGCCCAAGAATCGAGACGAGCCGCGATGTCTAGAACGCCTTCGATCGTGTCCAGCCAGGCGGGCCCGGCCACGTCACCGACTCGTATCACGTTGACGATCACCGAGTCCGGATAAAGCTGTTCCGCTGCTGCACTGACTTGGTTGAAGGTATCCTGGCTGGGCAGGACCCCCTCGAGAACAACCGTACCGGCTCGTCCTGATACCGAGAGGGTGGGTGGCGGAAGAACGGCAATCGTTAGGTCGGTGGTGACCTGCAGCCGCTCCCCGACAACCAGCTCGAGGGCCTCCGTCAACTCGGCTGCGGCCGACTCAGAAATCACCTCACCGGTGACCAGGATGCCTGTCGCGCTTGCGGTGAAACCCCCGGACCGCAAACTCGCCAAAGGCGCAAAGACATCCTGGATCCTGGTCAACCAAGGCAGTTTCTCGACATCGTCCGCCACGATCAGTGCATTGACAATGCTCGGCTGCCCATACTGCGCCGCCATCGCGTCCAAGATCGTGAGCTCCGTTGCCTCGTCGGGGACCAAACCCCTGATCGACGCAACATCGCCGATCAACCTGAAACTCACCTCGGGCATGCGCAACGGTGCTGCTGCCGGCTCGTCGACGACGATCTCGTTGCTGACAATACGTACCCCGGGAATCGCATCGATCGATTCCTCGAGCTCCGTGGCTAATTCCTGCTGGGTTACCGCACCGATCAGGCGGGCGTCCCGCCCTGAGAAGTCAACGGCAACATCGTATCCGCTGGCGGCGATCCGTTCGCGCGCCCGGTCCCTCAAACCGGTCTCGGCATTGTCCACACCCCAGACCAGCGCAATCAGCACCACGACCACCCACAGCGCCAGCAACCAGAAGATCGTGATGGGAATGACCGGGCTGCCGGTTCTGTCATCGTATGCCACACCCACTCCTACCGCTGATCTGGATGACGATCACACGTCCGTACCTCGAAAAATAGCGTTGCGATCACCACGCCGCCACTCTGCGTGTCGGAATATCGGATATGACAATACTAGACTCAGGTTATACCTTTTGTGTATACTCAACATATCCTGACAAGACCTTGAACCCGGTCTCTGGGCGAACCCAGTCGCCGGGCGTCATCAATAAGAGGAGAAAGAAATGGCAAGAGCGGTAGGCATCGACCTGGGCACAACCAACTCGGTAGTCGCGGTGTTGGACGGCAGCGATCCGCAGGTGATCGCAAACGCAGAGGGACAACGAACCACCGCCTCAGTTGTTGCTTTTGCAAAGAACGGCGAAGTACTCGTCGGCGAACAAGCCAAGCGACAGGCCATTACCAACCCCGACCGCACCGTGCGCTCGGTCAAGCGGCATATGGGCACTGATTGGTCGGTCGACATCGACGGCAAGGCCTATACCCCCCAAGAGATCTCCGCCCGCATTCTGATGAAGCTCAAGCGCGACGCTGAGGCCTATCTCGGTGAAACGATCACGGAAGCCGTAATCACCGTTCCCGCCTACTTCGGCGATGCGCAACGCCAAGCCACCAAGGAAGCCGGACAGATCGCCGGCCTCGAGGTGCTGCGCATCGTCAACGAGCCGACAGCGGCTTCCCTTGCCTATGGGATGGACAAGAACGACGACCACTTGATCCTGGTCTATGACCTCGGCGGAGGTACGTTCGACGTTTCAGTCCTGGAAATCGGCGAAGGGGTGTTCGAGGTCAAGTCGACCAGCGGCGACACCGGCCTCGGTGGCGACGATTGGGACGACCGGGTCATGGATTGGCTCGTTACCGAGTTCAAGAACGAAACCGGCGTCGACCTCTCAACAGATCCGATGGCGCTGACCCGACTCAAGGAAGCCGCCGAGAAGGCCAAGATCGAGCTTTCCTCGGTGTCAGAGACCGAGGTCAATCTCCCGTTCATCACGGCAACCGACGCAGGCCCGATCCACATGTTGAAGACGCTGAGCCGGTCCGAGTTCCGCAAGCTCACCGACGACCTGGTGGAACGTACCCGTAAGCCCTTCCAGTCGGCAATCAAGGATGCAGGAATAACCGTCGATCAGATCGACCACGTCATCCTGGTCGGCGGCTCAACCCGGATGCCGGCCGTGCAGGAACTCGTCAAGGAGCTTGCCGGCAAGGACCCGCATCAAGGAGTCAACCCCGATGAGGTCGTTGCGCTCGGCGCCGCCGTCCAGGCCGGCGTCCTCAAGGGCGATGTCAGCGGCATCCTCTTGCTCGATGTCACCCCGCTGACGCTGGGTGTGGAAACCGAGGGTGGAGTGTTCACCAAGATGATCGAACGCAACACCACCATCCCGACCCGCCGCAGCGAGATCTTCACGACGGCGGCCGATGGGCAGCCCGAGGTGGAGATCCACGTCATGCAGGGCGAACGAGCCATGGCAACAGACAACAAGTCGCTGGGACGCTTCAAGCTGCCCGGGATAGCCCCGGCTCCCCGCGGCGTCCCTCAGATCGAGGTCACTTTCGATATCGATGCCAACGGCATCGTCTCGGTGTCGGCCAAGGACCTGGGTACGGGCAAGAGCCAACAGGTGACAATTACCGGCGGCACCGCCCTCGCCCAGGACGAGATCGATCAAATGGTGGCCAGCGCCGAGGAACACGCCAACGAAGACGCGGAGCGCCGTGGTTTGGCCGAGGCCCGCAATCAGGCCGACCACGCCGCGTACCAAACCGAGAAGCTGCTCGAGGAACACGGTGACAAACTCACCGACGAGGAGAAGGCCCCGATCACCGACAAGGTCGCCGAACTCCGCAAGCTGCTCGAGGATCAGGCCGGCGCCGACGATCTGAATCGGGTCCGCGAGGAGACAATGAAAGTCTCCCAGGTGCTCGGCCAGAAGATCTACGAAGCGTCGGCGGCCGAAGCCGCGGCCACAGAGGACTCGGCATCCGACAGCGACGATGTTGTCGAGGCTGAGATCGTCGATGAAGGCGAAGAGTCATAGTGAACGATCAGGTAGAGCCAGGAAGTGAGCCAGTTCCGGATCTGACGATTCCGGAGCTCACCGCGACCCACGACGAATCCACTGAGGTCCTCGAGCTCGAGGATGCCGAGCCCGCGAGGGAAGCCGAGAATGTTCAGCCAATGGTGGAACTGCCCGAGGACCCCGCAGAGGCCGTCCCGGTACTGATCTCAGCGCTGGTCAACAGCCAGGCCGAGGCCGGCGGCTATCTCGAGGCGATGCAGCGCGTCGCCGCCGAGTTCGACAACTATCGTAAACGCACCGCTCGAGAACGGGACGAGATCGTCGACCGGGCGTCGCAGCGAGTGATCGAAAGGCTGCTGCCTACCCTGGACAGCTTCACGGCTGCGCTTGCCTACGAGCCGCAGACCGAAACCGAGGAGAAGCTTCTGTCGGGTATGGCGGATACTCACCGCCTGCTCATGGAATCTCTCGCTTTGGAAGGCTTCGCCGCGATCGAAGCCTCAGGGGTCCCATTCGATCCCGCAGTACATGAGGCGGTGACCGGCCCGGGTGGCGACGGTGACGGCGACCTGGTGGTAACAGAAATGAGGCGCGGCTACACGCTGCGCGGCAAAGTAATCAGAGCGGCATTGGTCGCGGTGGAGCATGCTTGAACACGATGCGTAAAGAGTGGCTCGAATCGGACTACTACGCCATTCTCGGCGTGAAGGCCGACGCGTCCGCAAAAGACATAAAGCAGGCATATCGGAAGCTTGCGCAGAAGTATCACCCGGATACCAACGCAGGTGACACCAACGCTGAGACTCGCTTCAAGGAAGTCAACGAGGCATACGAAGTGCTCGGCGACGCTGAGACGCGCAAGGAATACGATCACGCCCGCCAGATGGGCTATTTCGTAGGAGGACCCGGCGGCGGCCAGCAGTATGTGAGAGTTGAGGATCTCATGGGCGGCGGCCGTGGCGGTTCACCGTTCGACCTACTCGGCGGCTTTGGCGACCTATTTGGCAGACAGGCCGGGGCTCGTCCTCGTGCCGGCGAAGACCTGAGTGCCGAGATGCACCTCAGCTTCCATGACGCCATCTCCGGGACAACCCGCCAGATAACGGTGGACGGCCAGACGGTCAAGGTCAAGATCCCAAAGGGTGTCTCCGACGGCGCTCGCATCCGGGTCCGGGGCCGTGGAGCTGTTGGCAGGAACGGCGGCAACGCCGGAGACCTATATGTCACCGTACGCGTAGCGGATCACCCGGTCTTCGGGAGAAAAGGCAAACATCTCACCATCGACGTACCGATCACCTTTGTCGAGGCCAGCCTTGGGGCCGAGATCGACGTGCCGACGCTGGATGGCAAAGTCCGGCTGCGGGTACCGCCGGGAACCCAAGCGGGAAAGACCTTCAGGGTGCGGAACCACGGTGTTGAGGACTCCAAGGGAACCCGGGGAGACTTGCTGGTTACCGTCTCTGTGGCAGTTCCCGAGAACCTCACCGATGAAGGCAAAGAGTTGTTGCGCCAATTTCGTTTGAGCAACCCGAACCACAACCCGCGATCGCACCTGGGGGTGTGACCCATGACCAATAGAAGCAACGCCGTCTACATCATCTCTGTGGCCGCCGAGTTGGCGGGCGTCCACCCCCAGACGCTGCGAATCTACGAACGCAAGGGCTTGATCGAGCCCTTCCGCACGCCTGGAGGAACCCGTCGCTACTCGGACGAGGACCTGGAGCGGCTGGGCCTGATTCAGGAGCTGACTGCGGACGGGGTCAATCTCGAAGGGGTCAAGCGGATCCTCGAACTACAGGAAGACAACAACCGGCTACGCGCCCAGGTTGATCGTTTGCGCCGCCTCCTCGGCGAGGCCCAAGCCCGAACCGGCGCCGACCCCGAACGCGGCTCGACTGTGTTCCAGGTCAATCTGGGTCGTCGCAGAAACCTGCCCGACATTCGTCGCGAGGACCCCTTCGGCTAGCCGATTCGTGGCACTTTCTGCCTGGCCAGTCGAACGGCGAGCCTCGTATGATTGACCCATGGCCGTCCTGAAACGTCCGATCATCCGGCGCCCGCTGCTGTTCCTATCGGGACTCGGACTGACCACAATCGCCGGCGCGCTGTTCCAGCCGCACTGGCTGGAGCTATGCAATCGGATCAACTCCCGCCCGTACGTTGGGATGAATGGAACCCTCAGCCGAGGCGAGGAGTGCTCCCCGGTCAGTGCCTTGACGATGAGCGGCAACTTCCTCATCGGATTTGGGCTATTGATGCTGGTGTTGGGGCCGATCATTTTCTCGCTCGCCCACGTACTCAAGAACGGCTACAACTGGGAATCCTCGCGAGTGGAAACCGCGGTATCCAATCTTCCGATGCTCGCCGGCCTCTTGTATATGGTGACCGGCGTCGGATTGGCGTTTCTTGGATCGCAATGACTCAATCAGGCGACAAAGCTCTCGCCGTCGCTCTGCTGGATGACGAAAGCCGCCACCAATGTGGGACGTGACGGCCATGCCTCGAGTGCCGCACGGATCTGCGCATTGGCCGCAGCTCGCCGGACTCCCCAATCAAGGCCGCCGGGAGCAGCGATAGCAACTCCCATCTCCGGACGGGGAATCAGAACGGCGCCCTCCAGATCAAACGCAGCCGCCTCGATGATCGCCAGCCCGAGCTCCTCGCAACGCGACAGCATTTCCAGGGCGACGTCACGGTCAAAGAAGCCCTCACCGTCTTCAGTTCGCAACACGACCCTGTCGTCGAACTCATCGGTGAGCGCTCGGGTAGCCGGATCCTCGTCGTCCCACGCTCCCTCCGGGGCCGTTGCGTTGAATCCGGCCAGGTAGTCCCCTTCGTCTTCGCCAAGCTGGTCCGCAGGCGTGACTATCCGGATCGCCAGATCGAGAACCCGGAGCAAGTCTTCCACCTCGATGTCGTGTACGTCGCCGTCGCTGTCGGGGTAGATCTGGACGATCGATTCCTCGCCATCCCAGAACACCATGCCGACAAAATCGTCTTCGCGCCACAGCTCGACAACCGGTTCTTCGAAGTCAGGGCGATCGGTTTCAACAATGCGTAGAGGAAGCATGCGGCTGACGTTAACCGATTGACGGTCAGCGAGTTCCTCCCTCGCCTCGTGACGGTTTATCGTTCGACCGATGATTCTCGATATTCTCCTGTTGCTCGCCCTTCCTGCCTCCGGGAAGTCGGAGCTGCGGCGATATCTGGAGACACTCGACCCAGCACAAGCCAGAGATGACCTCCACCTCGGTCCAACGATTCAGATCGACGACTATCCCTACGTGCACATGATGAGACGGATTGCTGCAGAAGTGCGCGCCGCCGGTGAGGATCCGATCTTTTTTGCCTCGAGCGAAGAACCCTTCCTCGAGCCAGGCGATTGGGCCACGCTGATGCACCTGCTGAACGCCGACTTCGCCGACCTGAGCGAACCGCCGGAAAGCCCGGCTGCCGGCTCCGCAGCGACGTGGCTCTTCGCGCGGATCGACGCTGCCAGGGTGGCGTCCGGGTTGAGTTCGGCGATCAGCGAGCTGGGGCCGATGACACAGAAGCGACTCAGGAGCGCGCTGGAGACAGAAGCCCGGACCGTGTTCGATGAGAAGCGCGCGGCGATTCCGACGAACCTCGAGGGGCATACCATTGTGATGGAGTTCGCTCGCGGCGGCCCGGAAGGCTCGTTGCTCCCGCTCCCCCATCCGTATGGGTATCAGCACTCATTGGCGCAACTGGACGATACGATCCTGGAACGGGCGGCGATCCTCTACGTGTGGGTCGAGCCTGAGGACAGCCGTCGTAAGAACCGGGAACGGGCGGAACCCGGTCCCGACGGTGATGCATCGATCCTTCACCACGGTGTACCCGAAGCTGTGATGCGAAACGACTACGGAACTGACGATTTGATGTGGATGCTTGCAGCAGGTGGCGGCAGCGCGATCGTGGTCGAGAAGGATGATCGCCGGTTTGCGATTCCAACAGGCGTTTTCGACAACCGAGACGATTACACGTCTTTCCTGCGTGCGGACGAAGCCGATTGGTCGCCCTTTCAGCTGCGGCAGTTGCACCGTGAGTTGATCAACGCTACGGCCGGTCTCCGCGCCTGACGCGGTGATCCCTAGGCGACGGTGACGCCTTTCCAGAATGCGACATGGTCCTTGATATGGGCAGCCGCGTCGCTCGGTGCTGGGTAGTACCAGGCAGCGGCTGTATTCACCTTCCCATCGACGATCACGTCGAAGTAGCTGGCAGTGCCTTTCCATGGACAGCGAGACTGTTTGCTGTTCTCGACGAAGTGGCCGGTGACAATGCTGTCTCGCGGGAAGTAGTGGTTACCTTCGACGACGATTGTGTCATCGCTTTCGGCGATAACCGCTCCGTTCCATGTTGCTCTGGCCATTGATTCTCTGCTGTCCGGTCTGTACTTCGTCAACAGCGTTGCGCTTCCAGTTCTTCCGGAATAAGCAAGACCCCCCGGATGGAACCGAGGGGTCTGCTGCTCTAGCTTCAGTGGGGCCGCTACTTGCGGAGCAGGTCCCGAATCTCGGACAAGAGCTTGATGTCGTCCGAAGGCTCGGCGGGAGCCTCTTCCTCTTCGACAGCCTTGGCATCCTGGTAAGCCTTGTACGGCTTGATGATGAAGAAGAACACACCAAGCGCAACCGCCAGGAACTTCACAATCGCCGTGATGAACGAACCGTAGAGAATCACAGAGTCGTTGATCGTCCAGGTCAGGAAGTCGAAGCTCGGCTCCCCAAAAATGATGCCAACGATCGGCATGACGACAAACTCGACCAGTGCATTGACCACCGCACCGAATGCAGCAGCCATGACAAATGCAACCGCGAGACCGAGGATATCACCGCTAAATGCAAAGTCCTTGAACTCCTCGTAAAGCTTCTTCATTTACCCACTCCTTCTATTGAAACGCTAAATGTACTCCGATGTATGACACGGGAACCAACTGGAAGGTTTCAGCAATTATCGGTTCCCGGTCAGAGGATCCACGGGAGGATGCGGTGACGTACCCGTTGCCGGTATGCGTTGTACTCGGGAAAACGAGCCAGGAGTAATTGCTCCTCATGCTGAGTCTTGGCGTAGAAGAACGGGATCAACAGCAGCGAGGCCAGCAAGGCGTAGACGTTGCCTCCCTTGATGGAAAGCCCCATGAATCCGGCAATTACGCCGGCATAGATCGGGTGGCGTACCAGGGCGAACGGACCCGCCTCCATGAGGACTGCTCCGTCGAGCGGTGCGGGCATCGCGGTGATGCGGCGCCGGATCATCCACATGGCGGTTCCCCCGAGCAGCAGCGCCGCCCCGACCAGCGCCCATCCGAGGATCTGGAGCGGCAGGGCCGGGTCGGTGTTGCCGGTCAAGGCAAATAGAATCAGCCCGAACAGGCCGATCTGGGCGACCACCCACCAGCCACCCCTGTGGGCAAAACTCTCCCCAAACTTGATAGTCATAGACTTAGATTTCTTGGTTGACTTGTGCTAGTATCCGTACTACACAATAGAGAAACCTCCCAACGAGGATCATTCTTCCATGGATATCAACGCCCTCACCCAGAAGAGCCAACAGGCGGTTCTCGCCGCCAGGCAAGGTGCCGCACAGCGGAACCAGCAGACCGTCAATCCGCTCCACCTCCTCGATGCCCTGCTGGGACAAACCGACACGATCGTCTACCCGCTGCTTGGTCACCTCGACATCAACCCGGGTCCGCTGCGCACGCAGGTGGAGAACGAGATTCAACGTCTTCCCCAGGTCTATGGGGACGCCACCGAACTGGCTTTTGACCCGGCAACTCTGACCATCCTCGACACGGCCGATTCAATCAGGACCGGGATGGGAGACCAGTACGTCTCGATCGAACACCTCCTGCTGGCTTTGGCCACGGCCTCGGGATCGGTTGGCGAGATCCTGCGCAGCGCCGGATTGACGCGCGACACGATCATCGGAGCCTTGGAAAACGTTCGCGGTGCGCAGCGCGTGACCAGCCAGAACCCCGAGGAGACGCTCGCCCCTCTGGAGAAGTTTGGCCGTGACCTGGTGAAGCTGGCCGCAGACGGCAAGCTCGACCCGGTCATTGGCCGCGACGAAGAGATCCGCCGGGTCATCCAGGTGCTGTCGCGTCGCACCAAGAACAACCCGGTGTTGATCGGGGAACCCGGCGTGGGCAAGACGGCGATTGCCGAAGGACTCGCGTCGAGAATTGTCGATGGTGATGTCCCTGAGGGGCTCAAAGATAAGCGCATCGTTGCGCTCGACCTGGGCGCCATGGTGGCCGGGGCCAAATACCGCGGCGAGTTTGAGGAGCGACTCAAGGCAACGCTCGACGAGATCAAGGCGGCCGAGGGCGCCGTCATCACGTTCATCGACGAGATGCACACGATTGTGGGGGCCGGCGCGGCCGAAGGTGCGATGGACGCATCCAATATGCTGAAGCCAATGTTGGCCCGCGGCGAGCTCCACATGATCGGCGCCACCACTCTCGACGAGTACCGCAAGTACATCGAGAAGGACGCCGCCCTGGAGCGTCGCTTCGCCACGGTCGTCGTGGAACCTCCCTCAGCCGAAGACACCATCGGCATTCTGCGGGGACTCAAGGAACGGTACGAGGTACACCACGGAGTTCGGATCACCGATTCTGCGATCGTCGCCGCTGCTGTCTTGTCCGATAGGTATATCACCGCCCGCCACCTGCCCGACAAGGCGATCGACCTGATCGATGAGTCCGCATCCCGGTTGCGAATCGAGATCGATTCGATGCCGGAGGAAATCGACGAGCTGGAACGCCGCCGCCGTCAGCTGGAAATCGAGAGGAACGCGCTGACCAAGGAAGATGACGATCCCTCCAAGGTTCGCCTGGTGGGCATCGAAGAGGAACTGGCCGGTTTGGGCGAGGAACTCGATCGACTCACCGCCCATTGGCAGCTGGAGAAGGATGCCATCGACGGCATCCAGACCATCAAGCAGGAAATCGAGGAAGCCCGGGCTCAGGCGGAACGTACCGAACGGGCCGGCGACCTGCAGGCTGCGGCTGAGCTTCGCTACGGCAGGCTCCCCGAGCTGGCGCGGCTCCTCGAGAACAAGCAAGACGATCTCGCCAAGCTGCAGAGCAGCCTGAAAATGCTCAAGGAGGAGGTCGACGAGGAAGATGTCGCAGAAGTCGTCAGCCGCTGGACCGGCGTTCCGGTAGCTCGCCTTATGGAGGGAGAGGTCGAGAAGCTGATCCGGCTCGAGGAGCATCTGCATCAGCGGGTCGTGGGGCAGGACGAAGCGGTGACCGTGGTCGCCAATGCGATCCGCCGCGGGCGGGCCGGCTTGTCTGATCCGCACCGGCCGATCGGTTCGTTCATCTTCCTGGGACCCACCGGTGTCGGCAAGACCGAGTTGGCTCGGGCACTGGCCGACTTTCTGTTCGACGACGAGCGGGCCATGGTTCGGATCGACATGTCGGAGTACATGGAGAAGCATTCGGTGAGCCGGCTCATCGGAGCGCCCCCCGGCTACGTCGGCTACGACGAGGGCGGGCAGCTGACCGAGGCAGTGCGCCGCCGCCCGTATGCGGTGATCCTGCTGGATGAGGTCGAGAAGGCCCATCCCGATGTGTTCAACACTCTGCTGCAGCTGATGGACGACGGGCGGTTGACCGACGGACAGGGCCGAACGGTCAATTTCACCAACACCGTCTTGATAATGACCTCGAATCTCGGCTCGGAGTTCATCGACCCGGACCTAGCGGACGAGACGGTCGAAGAGCGCGTGATGAACGTGGTTCGCACTCACTTCCGACCGGAGTTCCTCAATCGAGTTGATGACATCGTCGTATTCTCCCGCCTGTCGAGAGATGATCTGCGCCAGATCGTCGATATTCAGTTCGCGATTCTGGGGCAGCGGCTCGCCACTCGACGAATTGAACTGCAACTGGCCGACGAAGCGGCCACCTGGCTGTCGGAGCACGGCTACGACCCCAGCTTTGGCGCCCGGCCGCTGAAGCGGCTGATGCAGAAGGAAATTGCCGACAAGCTGGCTCTCCAGCTACTGGGAGGCCGGTTCTCCGACGGCGACACCATCCAGGTGATTGTCGACGGGGACGACCTGGGGTTCACGTCGACCTAGCGAGGCGCCCTTTTCGGAGCCCACCGCTAATCTCGTTGGATGCCCGAGGCGTCATCGCTAACCGTCTTCATCGTGGCCGCGCTGGCACTTCTGTTGGTGCCGGGGCCTGCGGTGCTGTACATCATTGCGCGCAGTGTCGACCAGGGCCGCACTGCCGGGCTGATCTCGGTGGTCGGGGTAGGTCTCGGGTCGATGGTCCACGTCGGCGCCGCCGCACTAGGACTGTCTGCGCTGCTGGTCCAGTCGGCGACTGCCTTTCGCACCGTGAAGTATCTAGGCGCGGCCTATCTCGTCTACTTGGGGGTACGCCGGCTGCTCGGCAAGGATGACGTGACCGCCGAGTCGGATGGATCGAGCCGGACGCTGCGGCGGGTGTTCACCCAGGGAATCTGGGTCAACATCCTGAATCCCAAGACGGCGCTGTTCTTCTTCGCCTTCCTCCCTCAATTTGTCAACACTGACGGAGCTCCGATCGGACTGCAAATCCTGTTTCTCGGGACACTGCTCGTTGTCATGGGAATCGTCACCGATGGCACCTACGCCCTGGCGGCGGGAACGATGGGAGGATGGCTGAAGCAGCGCCCCCGGGTCGTCACCGCCCAACGCTGGCTCGCCGGCGGGGTGTTCATCTCGCTGGGGCTGGCGACCGCGTTGAGCGGCAGCAGGGACTAACTGTTAGGTCTCTGCGGAGACGAACACCACGTCGGTGTAGCCGACCCCCATCAGTAGGCCGGCGATCGTCGCTTCAGCGTTGGCCTGGGCTCTCTCGAGGATCCCGTGCTCCAATGCCCCCCGGACCAGGACCTCCTCTGCCACCTGACGAGCGTCGCTCTCCAACTGAGAATCACCCTTGGTCAATAGCCCGGTATCCCGGTCGAACACCTGGGTTGCATCGATATCGACCTCAACGAAGATGATCTCTGCCGGAGGCAGCGCGACGGTGACCGAGCCCGATTCTTCGTCCACCTGAAAACTCGACGTGGTCACCAGATCCATATCGACACCGCCGCCGATACGGGCTACCGCAAACAAGAAGATGCGATCGCCGCGTGCCCAGTTCAGCCAACCAAAGTCGTTGCCCTTTTCTACAGTCGTGTACTCGACCATCTCGACAGTAGTGAGCTTGGCCACATCGCGAACGCTCTCGACAACTGTGGGACCGACCTGAGTAAACGGCTCCCCCGAAACCCCCTTGAAGGGACCCCATCCGGCCAGATTGGCCCCTGCAAAAAAGATCCCGGCGATCAGCACGGCAACAATCAGGATCGAACCCGCCCGTCTCGGTGAATCGGCCATAGCCATCTCATTTCTCGATTGCCTACCGAAAGTAAGACCCTACGACAGGCAAAAAGGTTCCGCGATCCCTATTGCATTACCCTGCGTTCCATGGTAGTGTGCTACACAAGGTACCCAGCTACGCAGGGTAACGGGTACAGCAAGGTAGTAACCGAACTCGGAGGAAGCGAGTGGGGCACAGCTCCCAGCTACTCAAAGGTGTTCTCGATATGTGCCTGCTGGCATTGATAGATCAAGAACCAAGCTACGGGTACGAGATGGTCGACAAGCTGCAAAGCAACGGACTCGAACTCGTCAGCGAGGGAAGTATCTATCCGCTGCTCAGCAGATTGCAGAAACAGGGATACATCGAGGGCTATTTCGTCGAGTCGACCGGTGGTCCCCCAAGGAAGTACTACCGAATAGCCGAGAAAGGCCGAGAAGAACTTGCTGACTGGCAGACCGAATGGAGACGATTGTCGGTCGGTGTGGAAGAGGTGTTGAATGGAGACTCGAGTGAGTGACCGCCTGAGCATCAAGCAAATCATCACCGCATGCGAGCGCTACTGGCTCGAAACCAGAGTACCTCGTTCGGTATCGATGGCGATGAAGCTCGAACTCGAGTCCCACCTCCACGACGCGGCCGCCGCCGGCAAAGAGCCGGCGACCGTAGTCGGGTCCGACCTGGCCGCATTTGCCGAGAGCTGGGCATCGGAATTCCGCTCTCCGGCAGCCACCGAGACCTGGCAACGAATTCAGCGCCGCGAAAGCCAAACCCGGAGCCGCCTCATCGCCGCCGGATTGACTGCGGTGGGCTTGGCAATAATCGCAATAGGCTTCATTACAAAGGAGGAAGCAGTGGAGGATACGGATTTTTGGCTATGGCTCTGGATAGGAGCAGCCGTGGTGCTGGGAGTCGGCGAGATGATTACCGCCGGGTTCTTCCTGCTGCCGTTCGCCGGCGCTGCGGTGGTTACCGCGATGCTGGCTCTGTTCGGCGTGCACCCCATCATCCAGCTGGCGACATTTGCAGTCTTCAGCGTTCTCTTCCTCGTCGCACTTCGGGTCTTCGCTAGGAGCGATGATGATGTGGTTCACCCGGTAGGCGCCAAGCGGTACGTGGACGCCCGCGGCACCGTGACTGAAGCCATCGACCCATTCTCGGGTGAGGGCAAAGTGCGGGTCGAGACCGAGCAGTGGCGAGCCACAACCGACCTCGATGAGATCATCGAAACTGGAACACCGATAGTGGTGGTCGACGTCCGCGGCGCCCGTCTTGTGGTTGAACCGGCACAGATCTAATACAGAAACACATACCGAAAGGAGAAACAGGTGGAAGCAATCGGCTTTATTGTCATCGCAATCATTGCGCTGATCATCGCCTACGTCGTGCTTGGCCTCAAGATCGTGCGCCAGTACGAACAGGGCCTGGTTGAGAGGTTTGGCAAGTACCGAGAGACTCTCGATCCCGGTCTTCAGCTAATCGTCCCCTTTATCGAGCGGATTCGTAGGGTCGACATGCGTGAGATCGTGGTGGACGTTCCGCCTCAAGAGGTCATCACGAAGGACAACGTCGTCGTGACAGTCGACGCGGTTGTCTACTACCAGGCGACGGATCCGGTGAAGCTGGTCTACAACGTGCAGAACTTCGTTCTCGCCGCGACCAAGCTTGCCCAGACCAACCTGCGTAACGTCGTAGGTGACCTCGATCTCGACGATGCCCTTACCTCCCGGGAGCGAATCAACGCCCAGCTGCGGGAGATTCTCGACGAAGCTACCGATGTCTGGGGTACCAAAGTCGTACGTGTTGAGATCCAGCGGATCGACCCACCGGCCGACGTGACCCAGGCCATGCACCGCCAGATGAAGGCGGAACGCGACCGTCGTGCCATCGTCACCGAGGCCGAGGGCGACAAGCGCTCGAAGATCCTCCAGGCCGAAGGTGTCAAACAGTCACGCATCCTCGAG
>Ga0316201_10000594_pt1 | contig 21199 bp, 12 predicted proteins | sample CS6wburrow_MG_FD_204516 | JGI IMG/M metagenome (GOLD analysis project Ga0316201, IMG submission 204516) | Coastal sediment microbial communities from Delaware Bay, Delaware, United States - CS-6 worm burrow | ecosystem: Environmental > Aquatic > Marine > Coastal > Sediment | place: USA... | reverse complement strand
TGTCGCTATTTACTTTTTTGTGCACAACCTGAACCGGGTTATTCACCGATTCCCAATGGACTGAACTGCGCAGAGCCTGGTGCTTCTGCACAACCCGGGTCCATGCAAGCTGCAGCTGGTTTATGGAAATATTGCCACGTAAAGTACAGCGAAGCTGCAGCAGGGACGAGGCTGAGTCTGCTTGCAGGCTGTGCCACAAAAAACTCTGCTGCATTGGAAGCAGCGGCAAAATGGCCTCGATGTTTTCTTTCTTCATAGCATTCGCATGTTCTACGAAACGGCTTTCTTTAGTCAGAATTTCACGACAAGTTTCTGTTACTCGCTACTGGTCGTGTTTCCAGCCAATAATGCCTTCAACCTGTCCTGTTGCGATTTGTCGAGGCTGGCGAACCGTTCTGGTTTGGAAGTAGGTACGGAATTCAGTGTATTGGAAGCTTGATCCAGCAACCCGGCAAACTTGATAAGTTCAGGTACCCTGAACAGGTCCGCTGGCTCCACGGCAAACCCCATCCGGCGTAATTCCATGACACAACGAATTGCCGAGAGCGAGTCTCCGCCCAATTGAAAAAAGTTATCTTCTAAAAATATTTGATCAACCTGGATATATTTTTCCCAAAGACTTGCGACTAGCTTCTCTCCAGGAGTTTCAGGTAGCTTTTGTGATTTGCTGGAAGGGGTTCGAGACTCAATCTTCGAAACCGCCTGTCGATCAATTTTGCCATGTATGTTCAGTGGCATGGTATCGAGGTGGGTCAGATTCCGCGGCTGCATGTAGTCGGGTAACCTCTCGCTGAGCCAGGTTGTCAGTCCTTCCTGGTCCAGATTCGTGGAGCCGGTATAGTAAGCGTGGAGCTTGCCGCCACCCGGCTGAAACGTTTTCGGTGAATAGCCGATTTCCTTGAGTATGGATTCAACGTTCTCTTCGTCGATACTATCGTCGAGTTCTTCAAGTGCATCGTCTCGTTTCTTGTGACCTAACCTGACATCCCAGCTATAGGGCAGTGAATAGTTGTGAAAACCCCTCTCGAGCTTGTGGACATGTATACCAACATCGTTAATCAGACAATTAGTTGACCTGCCTGTATCCATGGGTCTTATCCAGCCTACCCGCGATTTCAGGTAGTCCAGCATATCGGAGAGTTCAACATCATAGTAACGGTAAAAGTCGACGATAGAGATTTGTGAAGCCAGCGTGCCATTGTTTGCAGCTTCAATGCCGAGCAATGTATTCGGGGCATCCTTGATCGCATGGTACTGAACGCGGGCGGCCTGGACCATATCATCGATTTTTTCCGGTGGCAGGGAGCATTCAGAAAAAAGCTCGTTGTTAAGGCGAGTCTCAAATAATTGTCCCCGGGATAGACCGGTAAAAATATAATTAATAGAGTGTTTTGCAGCGAACTCCAGCGACAGATTGTAGATTGTTTTGAAACAGCCATGACAGACTTCGGAGTAGCGCGCCAGGCTGTCAGTGAAAATGGAGTTCATATGAGGCGTCGTACCATAATGATGCGCCACGCCCAATTTAGAGCAGACATAGTCAATATTCTGTTTTGCCTGGTCGGATATGAATCCGTTATCAAGTGAGAAGGCGTAGACATTCAAACCAAGATCAACCAACTTGCTCAACGCGTAAGTACTATCTTTTCCGCCACTCAGAAGAACCAGTGCATCATAATCCCCCCGTCGGCGTTGTTTTATCGTTTTGATCAGTTCGGACAGATCATTTTCGCTTCTGAAATATTCATCTACCCGAGTTTTATTAGGTTTAAAACTGTTGCACAGGCTACAGACACCAGAAGTATCGAATTGTGCATCAGGATATTTTGAGGATAATCCGCACTCAATACAATGTTGCTCTGAACCCCGCTCTTCAGCCTTAACCCTGTCCGGTGACGCCAAAACAACGCACTCATTGATGTCCGGATGACTCAATAGCGTGGCTTCAATTTCAGCCAGCTCGATGCGGTATCCGTTGATTTTCAGTTGCCCGTCAGTGCGTCCCAGGAAGACCAGTTCATCGTGCTGCACGCGAACATGATCGCCCGTACGGTACAAACGCTGGTCAGGGTTCCGGGGATTGGCAATAAACGCTTTCCCGGTCATTTCAGAGTTGTTCCAATAGCCACTCGCCAGTGATGGGCCACTGAGAAACAGTTCGCCGGTAACGCCTTCAAATTGTGGTTGTAGTGCATCATTGAGAACGTACGCCGACATGCCATCGATGGGTAATCCTATTGGTACTGAACCCTGTTCCGGCTTTCCCCTCCAATCTCTGACGATGCAACCAACCGTGGCTTCTGTAGGTCCGTACTCGTTGATAATGCGTAGGTCCTGGGTGAATCGATTTACTGTTTGCCTGGCGGTTTCGGTCTTAAAATCTTCACCCCCAACGATGAATTGCCTGATCGCAGTCTTTTCAGCTTCGCTGTTGATCAATATGTTCAAGTGTGCGGGAGTTAACTTAATGGTATTTAGTGAATTATCCCGAATGACATCTAGCAGCACGAGAGCCTGATTGTCCGTCGCATGTGTAAATACTCGAAGGGTTCCTCCGTTGAGCAATGGAAGAAAAAGCGATGTCACTGTCAGGTCAAAACCGATTGATGTGAACAAGGGCATGACTATCGGTTCCGGGAGTTCGTAATATCCGCACGCCCAATTCAGGTAAGACATTAATGCACCGTGTGAAACTACAACACCCTTTGGTTTCCCGGTGGATCCGGAGGTATAAATTACATACGCGGGATTGGCCGGAACTATATCGTCTTTATTTGGCAAAGATCTGGTGGATCGATCTTGCGGATTCGATGATTTCGAATGGCGGAGTTCGTCAACCTTCAGGGTCAAGATATCGGGCTGATCGGGAGCATCCGCATCGGTGATCATGCATGATACGTCTGCGTCCTTCAGAATCTCCCGGGTGCGCAGAGTTGGCTGGCCCCGGTCTATCGGCACGTAGGCTGCGCCACTGCGAAGGATTCCAAGCAACATTATTGGGATATCTAGTGAGCAAGGCAGGTAAACGGCTACACGATGGCCATTGCTGATGCCGCGATTTCGTAACTGACTTTCGATGTTTTTGGCGTAATCATTGAGTTCCTGATAGGTGACTGAAGAATTTTCATTTCTAAGCGCTATGGCGTCAGGTATCTTTGCTGCCATTTCCTCAATGCGTGCCGACAGCAGCGATTCATTGGCATAATCGGCGGATACATCCCGTCCGCTAAATGCCCACTTCTCACTGTCTGTCACGATGGAGATATCGGAGATCATCGTTTCACGACTTTCGAGGACGGCACGGTAGGTGGCCGCCAGGTGCTCTGGAGCCCGATCGCTATACGGACGTACAAAGAACGCATGGTTCAGATCAATATCTATGGTTGCAGTGCCAGTTGCGTTCCAGTCGGCAATATGAAGACGTATAGGGTGATAGATATCCGAATGTCCGGGATGGTGCCAGCTAAGTGTTGCGCTGGAGGCCGTAGTCGAAAATGGGCGTGCGGTGATCAAGTTCAATACGCCATGAACAGCAACCGGTTCAAGCGTCGAGGTGCAACCTGGTGTGACAGTTTTTAAAGAGTCGAACAGCGTATCTCTGGTCCGCTTGTAAACAGAGAGCACAGTGTCTTTTGCGGTTACCGTGATTGATAACCGGATCATTTCAATAAAATTACCGGCAACATTCATCCACTGCTGTGAAAACCTTCCCTGTAACGGTGCCTCAATAACGAGTTCGGTATCGCCTGTTGTCTTGTGCAGGAATATGGCCAGCACAGTCAGGTGCAAACACATATTGAATAAACTCTCGCTCGCTTGTTCCAACCCGGGCTCTTCTGAAAGTTTTTTTAACCGTTCGTGGTCATTGATTGACAGCTTAACCGGAGTACGGGTTGAGTCGGTTGCGAAACGGTCATTGATATGACCATAGAATGATGGAAGCGCTTCGCCAAGAGGTTGATGATGCCCCTTACCTTGAGATACATGATCTGAACTCTGTTGTTGAGACGCAGAAAAAGTGGCAGCGTAGTCAGAAAAAGTTTGTTGTTGATGCTGCGACTCAACCGATGACAATTCCGGGTGTGACTGATCCACCCGGTTCGTTGCAGCATTAAATGCGTTAAGTAGTTTTTCCAGTATGAGGTTTGTTGACCATGCATCAGCGATCAGGTGATGCATATTCAGGTATATGATCAATTCGTTGCTGTCACGGCGCACCACGGCTGCATCTGTAAGCGGTTTGTATAGTTCGAAGGTTCGCTGCATTCGACAAGATATCCAATTTTCGAATGTGTCAGCGAATTCATCTGACTGACCGGCAAGATCAATGATATCCATGTCTGTGTTTGCAATACCCGCTTTTTGAACAAACGCTCCCGCAGTTGATTCGAGGATAACGGTGCCCAAAACCGGGTTCAGACGTTGGATTATTTGCCAGGCTTTGCACATGGCTTGTAAGTCGCTATCGGAGAATGTGTCGCCTGTCAAAGTAGCGGTGATTACCTGGTTGAACAGTGGTTGTTCCGGTGTGATTAGCTGGCTTTTCAGTAGATGACTCTGACTGGGTGTCAACGGGTAGGTGGTCATGTTCACAGTCCAAGAAAACTTGCGATGATATTGCGCTGGATGTCAGAAGTTCCGGCATAAAGAACGCCCCCTAAGGCGTCCCGTGTATCCCTGCCACTGAAATGATCTTCGATGTACGAGTAACCGCCGTGAATTCTCATGCTGTCAATGCTTGATGCCAGGAAGCCCTCACTGATCGCCAGTTTCAGCATCGAAGACTCCAGCCTGGCAGATTCCCCCTGGTCTATTTTCCAGGCTGTTTTGTACAATAACAGACGCGCGTTTTCGAGTCGCAGGCGCATATCTGCCAGGCGATGGGAAACGGCCTGGAAGCCAGAAATGGACTGGCCAAATTGCTTACGATTCTTCGTGTAATCGACCGTGTCTTCCAGTTGACGTTGCATGCGACCTACCTGGCTTGCCAGGATGCAAGTTCGCTCTACTTCCAGCAAATGGTGTGCAATCGCCGCACCAGCACCTTCCGGGCCCATGCGTCGATTTTCCGGAATCAGACAGCCATCCAGCATGATTCGCCCCATCGGTGCACTATCCAAACCGAGCTTTTTAACCGGACCAATCACCCGTGCCCCTGGTTTAGCAAGTTCAACCAGAAACGCAGTGATGCCCCAACGACCGGCGTCCTTGTTTACGGTGGCAAAAACGATACAAAAGTCAGCGACTGGCGCAAGCGTGATCATCATTTTCTCACCGTTGAGCAGGTAACCCTGGTCAGTTTTTTCTGCGTGCATGCTTATGCTGTTCAGGTCCGACCCGGCATTGGGTTCGGTCATTGCGGTTACTCCAATCAGATCTCCACTTATGCAGCCTGGCAAGAACGCGTCTTTTTGCTCTTGCGAACCATGCTGAAGTAGCGAGTGCTGGATGGTGCAGCCCTGGCTCGCCAGCGCAAAGGGCAACCCGTTGTCATCGCAGGCATAGCCAAAGCTTTCAAGTGCCATGACCATCGTCAATAGATCGCCATCAGTCGTTTTGGTCCATGGTTCGGGCATCCCATAGGATAATAGACCTTGTGAAGCGCAGGCCCGCCATATTTCGCGGTCGAATTTACTCGGGTCAGGTGGTGAAAGGAGGCGTGGGTTTATCTCTGTTTGAACAAATTCGATGGTCTTTTCACGCACCTGTTGCTGCAGGTTGTCGAAGCTAAATTCCATAGTCAATCCCCCAATTTACAATACCAAGAGACAATAATCTCATTTCCTGATTATGCCACGTCCATTTGTTCTGCAGACAAAAAATTTATCGCATTTAAAATTGAAGTTGCGTCGTTGGTCATTGTTTTAAAAAAGTTGAAAGTCCGTTAAAGAGTTGTTATACGGTACAGTGTTTAGATGAAAATAATTTTGAACTAGGGGGCTGGACATACAATTTACTAATATGTCCAGTGCATTACAACTGCCGAGTGTTAAAACGATTTCCTACACAATGCTCGCCTAATTGATGTACAGAATAACTGTATTATTCCACGATCTTAATTTTGCGGGACAACTCTATGAATAGACTAAAGCTACCACGTTCCCCCGTTTGGGGCATGATGTTTCTATTACTGCTCGGTAGCTTTTATGTGCCTCCTGCTGATGCTCACGCACGTCGTGAAAATTACGTATGGATAAACATTGAAAAAGATCATGTTAATGGCCGGTTTGAGATCAATAAAAGTGACATCAAAAATAAGATGGGTATTGATCTCGATGCAATTGGAGAGAATACACTCGATGGGGTAATTACAACTGCCCCGGAGGTACAGGAATATCTTCGAGAAAATTTCTCCCTGTCATTTAATGGGCAGGAAAAGAAATTGCAATTCCTGGAACCCAGTTTATTCAATGATCAGGGTAAATTCATTCAGTATAACTTTCGGGTAGACGGGGTACCTGAGAACGACCTTGTGTTTGTTCGAAATACTGTTTTCCTGGGCGAAGAATTTTTACAAGAAGATCCATTGCACAGAAGCCTGGTTCTAGTGGACTACAACGAATATCGGGGTCTGGATTTCGGTAGTGAAAATACTGCCTTGGTATTTGGTCCTCACCTTCAGGAAGCAGAATTCAGTGTAATTGACCCACCGGGGATTCTAATTTGGAAAGATTTCTTTTATCAAGGCTTGTTGCATATCTGGATTGGTCTGGATCATATGCTATTCCTGTTCGTGTTGTTACTAACAGCTGTGCTGCTGCCATACGGGATTGGCTGGGAACCCGTTCCCAGGGTACGTGATGCTTTCTTCAACACCGTAAAGATTATTACAATATTTACGATTTCTCATTCCATTACGCTCGCGCTCGCGGCACTTGGGCTGGTCAATGTACCCGCTGCCCCGGTAGAAGCGATCATAGCTCTATCAATAAGTGTTGTGGCACTTAACAATGTTTTTCGGTTTTTCAAGTCGCATACCTGGGTGCTGATTTTTTTGTTTGGTCTGGCTCATGGCCTGGGATTTGCAAGTGCGCTCGGTGAACTGCAATTTAGAAATGTAGACATTACAAAGGTTTTAATAATGTTTAATGTTGGAGTGGAGATCGGTCAAGTGGTTGTGGTCGCTCTGGTTCTTCCGATTCTGTTCTACTTCCGTAAAACCCACAATTACCGTTACATCGTCATGCCTGCGTTATCGCTGGCTGCCGTTGCGCTTTCAAGCTACTGGCTGGGGTCCCGACTTGACTGGTGGGGTTGATGCTTGATGCACTTGACAATGCATATCCGCTCACACCTCTGCAACAGGGTATGCTTTACGAAGCGCTAAAAAACCCCGACACAAATGTATACATTGCCTACATAGTAGTTGATATCTCAGGTGAACTTGACAGCGCGCTGTTCAAGGCGGCATGGCGGGGTGCTGTCCAGCAACACGAGACACTACGCACCCGATTTCTGTGGGAAGGGCTTGATGCACCTCTACAGTTGGTGAATTCTTCAGTTGAGCTGGACTGGGTGGAGTGTGATTCCAGTCAGACGGACTTTTCATCGGCTGAATCCACGGTTGACCACTGGTTAGATCATGAGCGCTCACAGCCTCTGGGTCTGACAGACACACCACCCATGAGATTTCGACTGATTCGCTTATCGGATGGACACAGCACACTCATCTGGACGGTTCATCACCTGCTGGCGGATGACTGGTCAACGCCATTGGTGCTTCAATCAGTAGCTGATCACTACTGTCGGAGTTTATCGTCATCCAATTTAACCCGCGTCAGCGTTGATAGTAAATTTCCGTTTGTAACATATGTGAATTGGTTGACTGACACCGATCGAGAGCAGCACAGGCAATGGTGGAAGCGCACGCTTCAGGGTGTCAAACCGACATCGATTAAGCCGGAGTATGGCAGGACGCGTTATGATTTAGATCAAACTCCCCGCCACCAGAGACATGTGTCTCAAGTTAACAAAAAACTTTCCGCATTACTGATGGAAAAGTCACGTACATTAGGCGTTACGCAAAGTTCAATATTGCACGTTGCGTGGGCGCTTGTAATTGCACGTTTCTCTGGTCGTGGAGAAGCGCTTTTTGGTACATCAGTGTCAGGACGAACCTGTCCTCTGTCTGATATTGATACTGCAGTCGGGTTATTTCTGAACACGATTCCAACCCATATCTCCATTAATCCAAACCAACCACTCGATGATTTCATCAAAGAAGTACAACGACAGCTTTTTGAACAAATAGAACACGAGCATGTGCCATTGACCGATTTGCAACGACTGTTGCCGGTAGATGACAACAGGCTAATGTTTGAATCTGTGCTCGTGGTTGAGACACATGGCTCGGACCTGCAGATTGAGGTCCCGGATTCCAATATAGTTTTTGGCAATATCCGGTATTTTACAGACAGCAACTTTCCGCTAACGGTGCTCGTGTTTCCGGGGGAGTCGATGCAGGTCCATCTGGTCGGTCTTGAGTCGTACTTTGATCATGGAGCGTTTGCTGCGCTGAGCACTGAGTTCATAGCTGTTCTCAATGATATTTGCCGGCCTGGGGAAACTCAGTTGACCCAGGTGCTGGAAAATCAGTCGCAACGAATTAATGCGTTTTATCAAGCCACGCCGTTAATTGACAAACCGGTGCACGCCTCTGTAATTGATTGGATTAGAAGCACAGCACTTGATCAGCCTGAGTCTGTTTCTATTATTGATGATGACGTCAAGTACAGCTATGCGCAATTGTTGTTTACAGCCGAACAAATAGCAGCGGCTGTTCATGAACAAAACTCAAAGAGTGCGTTCGTAGGAGTATGCCTCGAGCGGGGGTTTACCCAGATTGCCGCGATTTTGGGTGTAATGTTAAGTGGAAAAGCCTACGTTCCGATCGATCCACAATGGCCTTCGGCACGATCGGACGAAATACTCAATGCTTCACAGATAACTGTACTTGTGTCCAATAGCAGTAATGCCAGCTGCATAACGACGCCGGATTTATCGATAGTTCTTGCTGATCAGTTGACAGACGATTTCGACAGTTACTTTATCGAGCAGCAGGCCAGGTGTAGTGATGATCCTGCGTATATGATCTTCACATCAGGGTCAACCGGGCAACCAAAAGGTGTCGTAATTTCAAATCTGAACCTGATGTATTCAACTACCGCCAGAATCGCTTACTATCCTGACAGCCCACGGTGTTACCTGTTACTGTCGTCGTTTGCATTTGACAGTTCAGTAGCCGGTATATTCTGGACGCTTTGCACCGGCGGTTCACTCGTATTGCCCGGCGCGGGGAAAGCTCAAGACATACATGATTTAGAGTTTCAGATTTCACGACACCAGGTGTCTCACACCCTTTGTTTGCCATCGATTTATCAGTTGTTGCTGCGTTATGCTGATTCTAATGCCCTTCAGAGCCTGAACACGGTAATAGTAGCAGGAGAGGAATGCCCGGCAAGTCTACCCGGGTTACATCACCAGGTTTTGCCCAGTGCGCGATTATACAACGAGTATGGTCCGACAGAAGGTACGGTCTGGTCGACGGTCGCCGAGCTTCAACCACCGACAAGTAGCACTATTTCACGATTGCCGATTGGTCATCCAATTCCCGGTACACGCGTTCGGGTTGTAAATCAATCCGGTGATACCTGTCCCCCGGGTATTAGTGGAGAATTGCTGGTGATGGGTCCGGGCGTGGCGCAAGGCTATCACGGGGATGCCAAATTGTCAGGATCGAGGTTTATCTCACTTCAGGATGGTTCTGCTCGTGCTGCAAACCAACGGGCGTATAAAACCGGTGACCTTGTAACCCTTGGTTATGATGGACAGCTTTATTTTCTGGGCAGGGTTGATCATCAGTTAAAGATCAGGGGGCACCGCATCGAGGCTGGCGAAATAACATCCCGCATCGAGCGGCATCCCGGTGTGCTCGAAGCGTTTTGTTTTTTGCAGAATTTTGCCCGATCCGATGCGACAGATGTTTCCGATAAGCGACTGGTTTGCTTTTATACACTGGCGGACCAGCCCAAGCCCGGGCTTGAAGGCTGTCATTTGATAGAGGATCCACTGTTGGACGAACTTATCAAGGAGATCCAAACATCAACGGCCTGCTTGATTAAACAAGAATTACCCGCGCAATTCGCCGTGTTTAAATTCGTTGCGGTCAACAGTCTTCCAAGATTACCCAACGGCAAAATCGACATTGCCGGTTTTCCGTCGATGTCGTCGTTGGGCGCCAAATCCGAACATGAATTTTCGAACCTTGAAGTTGATGTTGCCACCAATGATACGGAGTCCAGACTGTGCCATCTTCTAGCTAGGCTACTGGGCATACCGGCTGCTCCCCCGGATGAAAACTTCTTCACACTAGGCGGGGATTCCTTGACCGCAATTCGGTTCGTTGCAGCGGCTCGTGAGCTGGGTATACCCCTGACCGTCCCTATGATCACAGAACATGCCTCCATTCGTGAGCTAGCGAATGCCACAGGGCTATATTCCGAGCCAACAGATCAAAGTCGAACCATGTCAGAATCTGGGGAAACACCGTTGACGCCCATTCAGCGTTGGTTTTTCAGTAATGCACACTCACGACTTTCGCATTGGAATATGGCGTTCATTGTTGGCCTTGGACAAGCCGTTTCAGTAAAAGATATTACAAAATCGATATTCAAGGCTGTTGAAGAATTTCCGGTTTTGGGCGCCAGTTTTGTCAAGAGCCCTGATGGATACCTTCAGTGTATCCCGGAATCAGTCAAAGACGAGTCTTTAGTGCAGTGCATTACACCGCCGGAGAATCGTCTCCAGTGGGTCGAAGCGTTGAGTTCTGCGCAAGTTGATTTTAATCTGGAGTCAGGCATCGTTGCGAGATTTCTTGTCGCTGCTAACGAAGATCAGACCTGTCTGCAGTTTGGCGTAGTGGTGCATCACCTGGTCACCGATGCGTTGTCAAACTGGTATTTGACCAGACGTATTATGCAGTTGCTGAGAGGTGACAACGGACCCGCTAAGAGTGGAATTTCTCTCATATCTTACCGCGAGTGGTCGATGCGCTTACAGCAGGATTTTCCGTACATTGAACCTGCCAGTGCCACTGGACCTGACTTTTACCCGGGCACATGGACCGAAGAACAGGTTGAAGTGCAGACCCTGGAACTTTCTCCACTTCAGTTATCTGTTATCCGGAAATTTTGCGATCATCAATCTGTGGCTTTGCATGAGTATTTGCTGTTCCTGTTGATGTCCAGCGGGAGTTTTACTTCGGAGACCCGAATAGATATTGAAACTCACGGTCGGGATTTACTCGAGCCGGCTATTGATGCCAGTGCTTCTGTCGGTTGGTTTACTTCATTTTTCCCCATCGTGGTTACCCGGCCCCAAGACGTTGATTTAAAGCAGTTTACAGATATATTTCGACGTGGAAAAAAGGAGAACACCCATCAATTCACACGTGATCCGGTGGAATTTTTCAATAAACATACAGGTGCATCACAATCGGGATTGAATTTACAGCCTGTACCGCTGTTATATAATTTTCTGGCAATGGATATGGCGGGATCAGATCAGTTGGATGTTGAAGGTTTTGAGCTAACGCCCTTGACAGATTCCTGTTTTCGCGATTCTGCCTACCCCAGGTCACACCCAATAGAACTCCTGGTGACAGACCGGCCTGAAGGGCTGGCGCTGGTATGGCGAGTCGATAAACTAATTGCGGAACGAATCGGACTTGCTGGTTGGATTGAGCGATGTCACGCCATGATACAGGACCAAGCTGATAACCCTCAAAATGCTAAGACAACGGTTAACGTCGAAGACTTTCCCGACTCGGGGATGGATGCGGATGAGTTATCCCGTTTTCTGGATAACCTGAATTAATTCAATGTCTAAAACCCCACGTGTACTGCACATTGCTCATGGTATTGGTAGCTACAACAACAGCCTGAGAGAACTCGCACGAAGACTATGTAATGCAAATTTCGCACTATGTGTAGCATCTCATGTGGATCTGTCCGAACTGCTGGATGACATAAATGTTCGAGTTGAGCACCTGCAGGCAGATAAAGCAATTGCTGAGCGTCTCAGGGAAGAAACACATAGATTGACGGATGGAGGTGGGCTTAGACAAAAATTCCAGCGTGTCAGTCTTAGCCTGCGTCATCGTCTGGGCTTGACCTCTGCAAGGGAAATTGCTGATCTCGTGACTGAATGGCAGCCGGATGTGCTTTTAATCGATATGGAGTGTCATGTTGTAATAATCCAGACGAGAAATTTGGGAATTACTACAATCCTTTGCAGTCGCTGGTTTACGGTTTTCAGAACCGGTCGAATTCCACCAATGCACACGACTCTCGCACCACCAGAAAACCTTCCAGACTCTTTGCGAGTGCGTTGGGAGTGGGCCAAATTGGCACTCTATAAGCGCTGGTTGGACGTTCGTCATCGATGCTCCAAACGTCGTTTCAGACTAGTGGATTATGAGACAAATGCTCGTAGTGATCTGCAGGCCGTTGCCCTTGGATGCGGGTTTTCACTAGATAGTATTGCAGACCGTTCTCATTGGCTGATCCCACATGTGTATCGAGACCTTCCAGTCATGTCACTGACGGTACGAGAACTGGAATTTGAACAAACCAATGATAATCGCATGCATTATGTTGGTGCGATGGTGGATGATTCCAAAAACTATAAAAGTAGTCCTGCTTCGAAACGATATCAACTATTCATCAAGCAACGGGCAGCAGTTGGAAATCCATTGATATATTGCTCCTACAGTTCATATTGGAGCACTGACTTCCAGTATATAAAACCGCTGTTGGACCTGTTCGCCAGAAGACAGGACTGGGATCTTGTAATAGGACTTGGAGGAAAGTCGGAAACTGTGAATAATTCAGAACTTCCTGACAATATCCTGGTAATGAACTATGCACCTCAGCTTGAGGTGCTTGATAACGCGTCAGTAGCAATTACACACGGCGGTATTTCCACGATCAATGAAGCGCTGGGCAAAGGAGTGCCTCTCATTGTTGGCAGTGCTGGCCATGTTGATCAAAATGGTTGTATGGCAAGAGTAGTACACCACAAGGTGGGCGTAGCTGCGAGCTCTGATCCGATTGATCGTGCTGAATTGGAGCGTCTTATTGACGGCTTGCTTGGAGAAAAGGGGGCTGAAGTTAGGGCGCAGACCGCAGAGATGCAACGCACCATGGAGAACTACGACAAACAAAACACTGCCGTAGAATATCTAAGGTCAATAGCGAAAAAACCTTGATCGAAAAAGTTTAAGAATCGCTTCCAGGTTTAAGTAAGTTTCTGAGATTTTGTTTTTTTTGCCTCAGCCAACGGGTAGCGTACCATCTGCATTGAAAAAGCACACGATGCAAGTGTGCGCGCCAAAGTGAGTCGCCCGCGTACACATTGTCACTTTTATTCTCATGTGGTAGTGCAAACTGACAAGGTGGCAGGTTGAGAAAATCGGTTAAAGCCTGTATCGACACACCATCGTCAAAACAAATCTCGAGTAATTTATCCTGTCTGTTGGCAAAGTAGTTTCTTACATCGTTATTGTGCTGTCGATAAAACGCCAGGTGTTCTTCGCGGTGCCCCTGGGGCATGGCATATCCATAAATATGTTGTTCGAACTTATTAAATGGCCCCATGCGAACCGCCATCTTACAGAGGCTGCGATACCACACATCCGGATTGACGCGGGTTGTCAGGATAAATTTTGCATCTGGATATTTTTGATCAATCTCACGAAACATAAGTGGCCATGGCCAGTCTTCGAAACTGTCGAATTCTTCCATAATTGTGAATAACGCAGGCCAGTCGCGTTGTCGATAGAGCTGGAAGGCATCGATTGAATAACTTTGATTTTGATAACCGAGGGCTTTAAAGCATTGAGCTAGCGATTTGGTCGCGGTCTTGTTCAGTCCGACACCAATTACCTTGGGTTTGGAATGCAGATTCGACATAGTGTAATTTAGCTAGGAATTTGACTGGCAGCGCGTGTGTCCAGGTAGCGCCTAATTTGGTTGAGTGAACCAAAATGTTCAACTATGACGTCCTGAGCTGGTATGGTGATTTGACACTCGCTTTCAAGCCAGGAAATTAAACGTACGACACCCAATGAATCCAGTATTCCTGAAAGTAACAGATCCTGTTCCGATGTTAAATCGCGCTCGGGGTCGTTGAGAATGTCTGTCAGTATAAATCGACGAATGTTAGAGATCGTTGGGAGCATGGGGTTTTATCCTGGAGTAGTCTGAAAATTGCTATTTGGTGAATTCAGGTCTGATGCTCATTAATCCACTGTTCAGCCAGTAATTTACGATTAATCTTGCCACTGCTGTTGTGCGGTAATGCCGGTAACAACTCAATTTCTCTAGGTATGGCATAGAGCGAAAGTTTTTTTCGAGCATATCGCAACAAATCAGTTTCATCAGTGGTAGATTCCAATGTCGGTGTCACTGCTGCCATAATTTGAAGGCTATCAAACCCATCCGGAACCACAAAGGCTGCAGCCTCAGAAACGCCAGCATGACCGGACAAAACTGATTCTACCTCATCCAACTCAACCCGATGCCCGCGGACTTTCACCATTCGGTCAACTCTACCTCTGAATTGTAAGTTGCCATCAGCTTGTCGAATAACCCGGTCGCCGGTTCGGTAATAAACTATAGGAAACGGCCCGAACGATTCTCTAAATAAATAGGCTCTTTCATTCAAATCAGGTCGATTCCAGTAACCAACCATCAGTGTTGAACTGCGAATACACAACTCACCTTCTTGCCCTATCGTGCAATCTTCATCGTTGTCATCCACAATAATATCGGCGGAATTTCGAGAAACAATGCCGATGGGGATAGGCTCGTTGCTGCTTTCGTCGGGTAGTGGTACATCATAACAGGTGCACGATGGCGCTTCGGCAGGTCCATAGACATTTGTGAATCGCACGCCATCAAGAGTTAACATCAGTTTGCGAAGCTTTTCGGGAGGAAATGGTTCACCGCCGTATAGAATCCAGCGGAGCGAACTGAGGTCCCGTTGCTCCATTGCACCCTGTTCGTGCATGGTGATTAACGTGTGCGGTACCGTGAAAACCACCGTGATACGCTCAGACTCGATTGTCTTGGTCCAGCTCGCGGGAAATCGTGTTACAGCCTCTGGTACTAGCACAACGGTAGCGCCTGCCTGCGCGGTAGAAAAAAAATCGAATATGCTCAGATCAAAATGGAGTGGAGCATGACTTGCCACCCGGTCGTTTGATTTCAGACCAACATGTGCAAGGCCCCAACGCGCATAGGTAATGCTTCCGTGATGTGTGTGCATCATACCTTTGGGTACTCCAGTGGAACCAGAGGTATACATGATATAACCAATTTCCTGATCGATAACAGGAAGGTCAGGGGCACAATCAGACTGTTGGGCGACCTCAAGCCAACTGGTCTTATTAATTATGATATCGGTATCAATACCGTAGACATGTAGAGATTGTTCTTCGTTAATCGGGATCAGTATGTCGCTGAGGGCATTTGAGCTGATGATGTGACGGATTCCGCAATCTTTGAGGATAAACGAAAGACGGTCTGCAGGCATAAAAGGATCAAGCGGTACGAAGATGCACCCGGCCTTCAGAACGCCATAAATTGCGGCACCTAGCTCAAGACTCTTGTGCATATAGATGCCGACCCGGTCCTGTCGTTGTGCGCCTTTCTCTATCAGGGCGTGAGCCAATTGGTTACTACGCTGATTTAGCTCGTTATAGCTAATCTCAACACCTTCGCAGGACAATGCCGGATGCCCGGGTGTTTTTTCGGCGTAGTACTCTAGCGGAGATTGAATGAGATAACCTATCATTTACGACATCTTCTGAAATCTGAACGTCAATAGGATACTTGATAAATGTTGCTTGAAATAAGTGTTTTTTCTATTAACCTGAACATTGCCCCAGTATCCTGGACCAGCCAGGGTCGGGATACTGGGGCAATGTTCGGACCAAGCATAAATGATGCCTAACGAGTGATTCAAACAAAAGGGCAAAGATTTTAAATTTTAGGAAGGCCAAAATGACAGTAGCGCCACAAAGTCAAACGGAGTTAACAGAAGACAAACCGCTTGTCAGTATCATCATCCCTTGCTACAACGGTGAAAATTTTGTAGCCGAAGCCATTCAAAGCGCTCTAGACCAAACCTATGAAAATATAGAAGTGATCGTCATTGATGACGGGTCCACAGACAACAGTTTGGAAATTATTAAGTCCTTTGGTTCAAAAATATATTGGGAAACGGGTCCGAACAAGGGCGCTTGTATCGCGCGAAATCGCGCGATCGATCTTGCTGAAGGCGAATATGTAAAGTTCTTTGATGCTGATGATATTTTGGCTTTAAAATCCATAGAACAACAAGTTGAAACTTCAAGCTATTTGTCTGCTGATACGATCGTATACGGCTATGCAAATTCGTTAGAAAAGCCCTCCATAAAACTGACAGGAAATTTGTCGGGAAGTAGAGCACATGATCATCAAGTTGCCGCCTGTATATCAGGTAACATACTGACCGGATCTCCACTGCACAGGAAAAGGCTTATCGATAATCACCAGATCAGATTTGACCCGTTGTTAAAGAATGGGCAGGAGTGGAACTTTCATGTTCAATGCGCACTTTCAGGCGCAAAGTTTTTATATCATGATTTTCTGTGTTTTTCGTATAGGCAACATGGCGGAATCGATCGCCTAAGCAACGCATCCGAAAAACAAAGGCGAGAGTGGAATCTGCGTACATTTTTATCCACGGCAAATCTTGTCAGCAGTTTTTATTCCGGCAACACTCCGGATATAGTAAAAGAGGCAGTATATAAGCGATTGTATAATCTAGGGAGGCAATGCGCCCGCCTATCCATGAAAGAGGAGTCGAATATTTTGTTCACATATTCTAAATCAATCAAATGCATGCGCAGGCCCAAATGCGGACGAACTTCCTATCATCTAGCAAGCCAATTTATTCCACCGTATTTTCTGGAGCGGATAACACAAATGGTAAGAATGAGTTCCGAAAAACTGCTCTACCCTCCCAAAAACCAAATCTAACATTGTTACAAAGGCAACCGAATGGTCAATGCACGGATCAATTGGTTGTATCAGCCTCAAACTATCAACAGCACGCAGAGGTTCTATTCCAAGCCGGCCAGATCAGATTGATTTCAACACCTTTGACTGGCGTCATCCGTGACAGGTGTGCGGGCAAAAAGCCGGGATTTCATTCCACGCAGTAGACTTCGATGGAATGAAGTTATGGCTTCACCCTATCGCTACCTAATTGGAAGTCGGAACACGGTTATCCGGTCCGTGCCGGGAGCGTGGCGTAAGGCCATATAAGTCCCAAATTACCCTTTGACCCGATTCCGGTGAATGTACTTGCTCAGGCGAAGGACGATTTCTGCTGGCGCTTTATATAGCCGGACGGGGAGAGAGGGACGCTTGACTGGATGCTGTTTGCGGAGACGCTGCCAGCATTCTTCCGTAAGGGGAAAGAAGTTTAATGGCTTCTTATCGGCCTTAGCCATACGCTTCCCCTTCTCCCACAGGCCCCAAATCCCGGCGGCAAAGTCGTGTCGCATCACTGCTTCTGGATTGTAGAGTATGACGCCATCGGGTCGTTGCTCGAGCAGTCTCTCCTGAAGTTCAATTCCTTCGCCATGAAAGATACCTGCGTTGTAGCCACCGCATGCGACGTAATCGGTACGGCGAATGCAGGTAGCGCCTTCGATATCAAGGATGCACTCACGAACTTCGTTACCGAGGTCGTACGCTCTACTCAACATGCTGATCATGGGATACTTCAAGGCAAAGATCCGACCTCTAACCACGATGGCGTCAGGACGCTTAAGCAACAGACGCTTCATCGAAGTAAAGAAGGATGTATCTACGACTCCGTCGTCTTCGATAAAGGCGAGTATCGGGGATGTCGTATTCTCAACGCCCAAGTTACGACCTGCGGAAGCACCTAAGTTCATTCCCGGCTCGAGCCAGACATCCACCCTGTCTTTGTAGCGCCTCTTGCTTTCAGCGTGCGATCGGTTTTCCACCACGCAGATCTCGAGTTGATCGCGCCCAATATCTTGGCATAGTAAGCTCTCGAGGGCTCTGGACAGTATCTCGTCGCTAGAGTAAGCCACAACGATGACGGCAAATTTAATCTCGTTCACAAATGAACTGCTCGTAGAGGTGCTGTATCTGCTCAATTAACTGCTCCACTCGAGAAGCCGGCGGAGGCGTTGTATGTTCGACAAACTCTCCAATCGCTGAGTAATCGCGCTCGATACGTATTTGGAAACCCATCAATGACCTGCTCAACTCGCATGACCACGTTCGAGCTTAATCTTACGTTTTGCTACTGTCAAATCTACACGGGAACTCGAACGCAAAGTCTATCCCACCTGGTCCGCTGCTCCTAATCTGTTTGCGGTAAGGTCTATTTGGGCTCAGCCATCGGAGTTGGTGTGAAATAGAGAATACAAAGAGCAGAGACTAGTCGTCACCATTCAACTGGGACCCTTTTTTCCAAATGAATTGACTCAGATGCTGGTCTAAACGACCACGCTGGGTCCCAGTAGAATGATGTTCTCTTTGCGCTCGGTAAATGCCGGATTCGTTTCCATGGTGTATTCGCACTCAATAGCAAATGCCGCTCAATGGTTACACCGGCGCCGCCTGTCCGAATCAGCAATGGTTTCGCGATTTGTTCGAAGCCAGAAGAGTGATCAGTGAATGGTGAGAGCACTACAACAACGTCAAGCCACATGGTTCGCTGGGATATTTGCCGCCGTTTGTGTTCGCCAAGCAGGCAGCCTGATATGATGAAAATCCAACCTCACAATTGGTACACATCGCGGAGAAAGGTCAGGGAAATAAACTAAATGCTTTTTAATTCATACTTTTTCATATTTGTTTTTCTACCTGCAACATTGTTGGGATTTCATCTTATCGGTAAAAGTGGGCATCATCGAATTGCAATAAGTTGGCTCGTTGCAGCATCACTCTTCTTTTATGGATGGTGGAACCCCGCATACCTTGGATTAATACTGGCATCGATACTGTTTAATTATGCTGCTGGCGTCGCCCTTGGGGTTAAGCCTTCAAAATATGTCCTCGCTTTTGGAGTCGCAGCAAACCTTAGCCTGATCGGGTACTTTAAATACGCAAACTTCTTCTTAGACAATTTCAATGTGCTCATTGATACAAACATCCACCTCGAACACATTATTCTTCCTTTAGCTATTTCATTTTTTACTTTCCAGCAAATTGCGTTCCTGGTGGATGCCTATCGTGGGTTAACCAAGGAATACAACTTTTTACACTATTGCCTGTTTGTTACTTTCTTTCCACAGCTTATCGCAGGGCCAATAGTGCATCACAAAGAGATGCTTCCTCAATTTGCCAAAGATAAGTTATACAGATTAAGGGCATCTCATTTAGCTGTCGGATTTACGATATTCATACTGGGCTTATGTAAAAAAGTACTATTTGCTGACAACATTGCAATGTACGCAAGCCCTGTGTTTGATGCAGCTGAAAATGGTGTTTTACTGACATTTTTTGAAGCATGGGGAGGCGCGCTTGCCTATACATTCCAGCTCTATTTTGATTTTTCTGGCTATTCTGACATGGCGATAGGCATTGCACGGATGTTTGGAGTTATTCTCCCGATAAACTTTTACTCTCCATACAAGGCAAATAACATCATCGATTTCTGGCGAAGATGGCATATTACACTCTCACGCTTTCTTCGTGACTATCTATACTTTCCGCTTGGAGGTAATCGAAAAGGACGGGTGCGACGTTATACCAATGTGATGATCACCATGTTGTTAGGTGGTCTTTGGCATGGGGCGGGTTGGACATTCATTCTATGGGGTGGTTTACACGGGTTATATATATCAATTAATCATGCCTGGAACAGCGTGTTTGCAGGTACATTTACCCATAACAACCGGACATTATTATTATCTAAAATTGCCGGGCGTGTAATTACTTTCATTGCTGTCGTGATCGGGTGGGTGTTGTTCAGGGCTGAGAGCCTGGATGGGGCTATAAACATGTATTCGTCAATGTTTGGTTACAATGGCATCTCACTACCTGGGAGCGCTGAAGCAATTCTCGGTAATTTTGGCAACACGTTCGGTTTTACTTACTCCGGAATGTTCCACAACGACGTTTTTGGCAACCCCTTTAGCGGAATACTATTATTGTTTTTTATGTTATTGGTTGTTTGGTTTGCTCCCAATACCCTTGACTGGTTGAAAAGAGAAAAACCAGCTCTGGGTCTGGATGTGTTTTCAACACCAATAAAATCATATTTAGAATGGAAACCAAATATTATAAACACCATATTTATCGTGATTCTTTCTGTTATTGCGATCATGTTTATTCAACAAGAAAGTGAATTTCTATATTTTCAGTTTTAATCGTGATTTCATATAAACAATATTTATTCACATCATTGATTCTCACATGTATATCTCTATTCTGTGTTGGGACGATAAGTTACATTGTTGATCCAGCAAACATTTATCATGATTCCTCAGACGCACACAATTCGCCCTCTGTTTTTGTTGATCACTTAATCAAGTCACAAAATGGGTTGTTGTGGCCCGGTGATTCCTGGAACATACGAGATATAAAAAAGTCATTTGTTCAAAACAAAACGACTATCGATTGTGCTGTAATTGGCAGTAGCCGTGTTATGCAGATTAGTTCTTTCCGTGAAAACAAATCGTTAACAAATTTGTGCGATTACATAACAAACATAGGCGTTGCAGGTGGAGGCTTGGAAGACTACCTGGCGCTGTCATACGAACTGATCAACAAGAAAGATAAACCAAACACCTTCATTTTTGGAATTGATCCGTGGACACTAAACTTTGGACAGGATGAAAGATGGGAAAGACATTATAGAGACTCATACTACTCAATGAAGAACATGATAAACCCCAATAGTAATGTTCAGGAAAACAATCGCTTATCATGGTTAAAATATATAGCAAACTTAATCAATCCATATTATTTCTTCCGCTCCGTAAAACAAATAGGAAGAGATGATTTTGTAATAAAAGAAGCTCCAGAGTTTGATTACTCAAAAGGAATTGATAGTGCTGTTCTTCTTCCTGACGGAAGCGTCATCTATTCAAATAGATTTATCTCTG
>Ga0316201_10000593_pt1 | contig 21214 bp, 30 predicted proteins | sample CS6wburrow_MG_FD_204516 | JGI IMG/M metagenome (GOLD analysis project Ga0316201, IMG submission 204516) | Coastal sediment microbial communities from Delaware Bay, Delaware, United States - CS-6 worm burrow | ecosystem: Environmental > Aquatic > Marine > Coastal > Sediment | place: USA... | reverse complement strand
GAAGCCAGCCACTGCATATATTTGGTGAAATGTTTTTGTGCCTTAGCAGAATCAGACGGATGATCGCCGCCCAGATAAACAAACACGTACTGCGCCATGGTATGTCCCTTGTTAGCTAAAATTCAGTGCATCATAGCATCAGCGGGCCAAAATCTAAAAAACACCGACAACGAATTAAAGGGGTCGGACTCCTTTTTTACTTAATTTCTTCGTAGAAATCGTACTCATACTTCTTGTCAAATATCCCGTCGCCATCTGAGTCAAAACTTGATGAAACAAGTTTATTTAATTTGTAGTTCTGTATTTTCCTGGTAACACCTGATGCGGGATCAAATATTTCAACCTTGTAAAAAACACCATCTCTGAAATACGTGCGATGATCAGCAGCACCATCATTGTCTATATCAACCTCGGTGAGAATCGGATTGCCGCGCTCATACGTTATCAAGCTTTCAAAGACACCATCAAAATTATCATCCAGCTTTGATTTGTAGATTCTGCCTTTACGGTTATAACTACTGACCAGATCAATAACACCATCCAGATTGCGATCAATTTCGATACTACTTATCCTGTCGTCTCTATAAATCCATTTCTCATCCATTTTCCCATCATCATTATGATCTATGCCGTTAATCGATACCGGCGTGTTATATGCGGAGTAAGTTATTCCAGCGCCAGCGATTAAGCCAATAAATAATCCTGCAGCCACTGCCGATGATTTTGAATTAGTCGCCTGCACAGGTATTTCAGTTTTTTCTATTTGCGTAGAATCCCATTCATCAATAACGGATTGCGCACTGGTGTAATCCACCTCGTTGACGAGTACGCGCACCATGTTCATGGCCTGCAGCTCACCTGCCCCACCCTGTAAATATTCCCCGTCAATGCGGCTTTCGATGCCATGCTGCTGCAACAGGTTAAGAATCATATGCGCTTCCAGACCAGATGAGGCCTCATAGATGCATTTCATGAATATCACTCAATTGAAGCCAATGGATAGTGAATAAAGATTACGGAAAAATAATAGGCTCAGACTCGAATTAAACTCAAAATACTCGAACTTTACTAGTACCATCAAAATTCATTCGAGCCTGACCCTGTTTTTTTATTGAAACGGCGAGAGCGGCACCAGATACGAAGTTAAAAACCCTATCCACTCGAGTCATAACGCCTTTTTTCTAAAAGCTACGTTTTTGTCCATGAAAAGCACTGTTTAAGTGTTCATACGGCTCACATCACACTTGAATTACTTTTTTATTCAAGGCCTTAGGTTGGTCCGACCCCAGTCACGCTCAGGCTCAGGTCGCGAACCACGCCTGGACAGAGCCACCTAACCACCAGGCGGCCCAAAGCGCCGCCAGTTGAGCCACGAGGCTACCGGACACGGCCAGGCGATAGGAGGGCTCACTGGCGCGCAGGGATATCCAGAGCCGGACTGCCGTGTTCGCGCTCAGCGCGGCAGCTAAAGGCAGGGCGCCCTCGATTGCGGACATCTGTCCGGCGGCCACGAGCGAGGCCAGCGCGACGGCTGCTGAATTGGTGCTTACCAGACCGGCGAGGGCCACGGTGGGAAGTATAGAACCACTGCCGAAACGTTCACTGAGAATCGCCGAGACTAGCATCACCGACGCTACGATCAGCATGAACTTGATGGCACCTTTGACCGAAAAGACCTGAGACGGCAATTCCAGCACCGCAGGCTTTGTTTCTCCGTGCAGCGACAGGAAGAAAGTCGCCGCGCCGTACAGTGCCGCCACTACCCCTGCAACGAACAGGACCGGAAAACCGGCGGCAAACATAGCGGGGCTCAAGGCGAACAGGATGATTCCGATCTGGATCAGGGACGACACAGAGGACAGCGCTGCTCCTGCGGAAGCGCTGCGCACGTCGTCCGGCTTGTCCGCCGCACGCCGAGCCAACGCGGCGATCGTGGCCGTGCTCGACACGAATCCCGAGAGGAAGCCGCTGAGTGGCAAACCCATGCGGGCACCAACGACCCGCGTTGCGATGTGCCCTGCGGCACCGATAAACATGATGAGTACCGCGATGCTGAATAGAGTGCGCGGATTCAGCGCACCACCCGGCCCGAGATCGAGGTTGGGCAGGACCGGCAGTATCACCAGAACCGAGGCGCCGAGGATCAGCCCGTCGCGCAATTCGGCCGCCGTTAACACCGTCCGACTGAAACTGTGCAACACTTCGCGCGCGGCCAGAAGCGAAGCGATGAGCACCGCAACACCAGCTGCCATCGTCGCCGTTTCAACGGCGAGCGCACCTAAGAGCACAACCGCGATAAGCGCAAGACTTGTGGTGAGCCCGGCGGTCTGGTCGCCTCGCACCACGATCCAGACAGCGCGGAAGACGCCTGCGATCACTACTGCAACCGACAGTAGCGACACGCCGCCCGCCATCATGCTGAGCGCACCGACCAGCGATGCCAGGGTGAATGTTCGCACACCGGCAGAGGCCTCCTTGCCGGACCTGTGCGCTTGCTGCTCGCGCTCGATGCCAATCAGAAGGCCGATCCCCAGAGCCTCGGCCAGCGCGAAGAAATTTTCTGTATCTAATTCCATCAGGCCATTTCCCACTTGTTATCTGTAGTTGGATTATTGTTCTTAAGTAAGCGTTGCTTAGATTCCTCGCGGATCACCCGTTTCATCCACGGTGCACAAAAATAATTGTGCCACCAGATATCTTTTTCCATTTTATCAACAGCGATTTAATTCTGATTCATCTATTCGATAAAACAATATTGATAGGGAATCAACCTTTACGAAATAACGCCTCTCCTCCTTTTGAGACGGTGTAGCTATCTTTATGTACAGAAACGAACTGGGCAACAACATGAACGGCGATTTTTTCTACAACCACCCGGCACTTAAACCAGTCGCTGTAGCCTATGCTTTCAAGGTCACTCATAAATCAATATATAGAAAAACAAGCCTGACTCTGTTTCTTATTATTGCTGACCAGGCATCTGCATCAGCTCTGAGACTTCCAGCGAACCGCCGATTTCGAGAAATGGACAGGCCTGCGCGATCGCTACCGCGGAATCAATCGAGTCTGCCTTAATAATACTGAAGCCGGACATTGCGCTGCTGCCACCCGGCCTTACCGTGCCATCAGGGCTGACCGTACAGGTATCCTTTAATGGAATCGTAGGAGTGATAACCGCATCACCGAGCGAAGCCAGCCACTGCATATATTTGGTGAAATGTTTTTGTGCCTTAGCAGAATCAGACGGATGATCGCCGCCCAGATAAACAAACACGTACTGCGCCATGGTATGCACCTTGTTAGCTAAAATTCAGTGCATCATAGCATCAGAGGACCAAAAGCTAAAAAGCACCGATGATTAACGATTAATGTGGTCAACCTGACCCCAATTCTCTCCATTGGAAAGTGATCAATATTTAATCCCTCCGTCACCATTTTTTATCGCTACCTCCCCTTTAATTCTTAAATAATAGCGAAATAATATTTAAATAACATTTATTTAATAAGTTCTTCATCCTTGATCCAGACGACTGATGTTTGCCCGTTATGCGTTCCTTTTACTTTGATAAAATGATTATTTACCTCTAATACAACAACATCTATTCTAGGAACTACAGAATATCCACACCATTTAAGACCAAGTAATTTGGTAATTTCATTGTTTCTGCCTGATTCTAAATATTCATAATAGTTAGTAATTGATTCAAGGTTGTGGCAGGTCATGGAACCCTGTTTAAACTGCATTGATTGACCAACAACAATTTCAGTCTGCATAGGGTTGCCATTATTACTTTTAGAAATCATTGGTGTTATGTAGATAAAAATACCAAGTAGCAATAAAGCCGAACCAGAAATAGTTGCCATTTTTAAATTAATTTTATCGGTAACTACATTTGCTTTGAAGCCGCCCCCTAACCCAACAAATAAAAACAGCAAACCAGCAACCACCAGTATTGTCGGGAGAGGAGTTTCTGCTAAGCTTTTTACTAATTCAAACACGTCTATTTCTCCTTCGTAAATAATATTTCAAACAATATATTTTGCTATTCAGCTGATCATTGCTATCGCAGCTAACGTTCGAGCTCACAGAACAATCGGGGACAGACCACAATTTTCTATCCTTGCGATATATAATTTTTTATTTCCCCTTCGCCACAGCCTCGTCGGTCGCCATCGACGGGGAGTTTTCCGCTGCAGCTGTCTGAGCGAGTGTTGTTTACTCGCTCGGCTATTCCGCGCATCCATGCGCTACACCCTTCGGGCAGCACTTCGTGCGTTCAAATTTGCTCCAGGCAAATTTGTGCAGCGATATTCGATCGAGGGTGGCCGACGAGGGGACCGCTCATGTTTTATATGAGCGGCTGTGGCGTTGGGGTGTCTTTTTCTTTGGTTACTTTCTTTTGGACAAGCAAAAGACAAATTCGACGGGATCGAAATTGGATACAGGAAGTGCCGCCCGCAGGGCAAATCACATGAATGTGATTTGCAACGTGACTCGCCATCAAGGCGAAAAACAATGCCATGTTGTACTGCATAAGTATCAGTAAACACAACGCACCCTGTACATATTAAAAGCCGGTGGGCAATGCCCACCCTACCATATTGCTTTCGGACTGTGTGTTGGCGCTTACGTCGTTCATTTTGTTTCGCATTAGTCAAAGTATGCAAGTCACTGGATGCCAGCAACAAGCATGCTGGCATGACGGTAATTATCAATTTGAATTTATTCGCGTTCATTTACTTCGCGCTCTCCTGCGCTGCGCCCTTCGGGCCGCACTATCGTGCGTTCAAAATGCTCCCGGCATTTTAATGCGTTCATTCGCGGCTAATGTTTATTTTTAAAACGCCAAAACAAAAACCGGCGGTATCAGATCGCTCCAATACCACCGGTTGTGTGTCTAGCTATGCCCTTCCCTCTGCATAATTCGAGACGTGCTATCGAATCAGCAAATCAAAACGGAATATCATCATCAAAACCATCATCCGCCATCGCCGGTGCCGGCTTGCGGCTGGATGAAGATGATGACTGCGCCGGTGCGGAATAATTATCACCACCGCCCTGGCGGCTGCCCAGCATCTGCATTTCATTGGCGACGATTTCCGTGGTGTAACGGTCCTTGCCTTCCTTGTCCTGCCACTTGCGGGTGCGCAGGCTGCCTTCGACATAAATCTGTGAACCTTTTTTCAGGTATTCACCGGCGATTTCGGCGAGGCGGTTAAAGAACACCACGTTGTGCCACTCGGTGCGTTCCTTGGCTTCGCCGGTCTGCTTGTCTTTCCAGCCTTCAGCGGTGGCGACCGAAATATTGGTGACCGCGCCGCCTGACGGCATGTAGCGTGTTTCGGGATCCTTACCGCAATTGCCTACCAGAATTACCTTGTTAATGCCTCGTGCCATGTGTCTCGCCCCGTGTCTTTAAGTGATGTATGTGTGTTTATGTTTGTGTCTGCGATTGTCTATTTCGAGCCTGCAAAAGATAACAGTTTTTCCTCGTCCAGGATATGCCGTTCGACCTTTAGATAGGCAATTCCCTCCTCCGCGATGATGGCGGCCTCGGCCACCCCGGGGATGGCGATCAGCGCGGCTTCATCGACCGTGAAATGCTCACCGAGGTTGAGCAAATAGGTGCTGAGCTGGCGCGGTTTGCGCATGAAGGCCGCGATCAGCAGCCACAGGCATACCGCCGCCAGCGCGGTGTAGAGCGCGCCCTGCGGGCCCCAGGCACCGTGGGCGGCACCGCCGGCGAGGCCGCCGAAAAACGCGCCCATGAACTGGCTGCTGGAATACACCCCCATCGCCGTGCCCTTGTTGGTGGCGCTGGCGGTTTTGCTGACCAGCGACGGCAGGCTGGCTTCGAGCAGGTTGAACGCGGCGAAAAACAGCAGCATGGCGAGAATCAGGCTGACCACGCCCGTGCTCATGCCCAGCCCCGCCAGCGCGATCACCAGCGCCGCGATCGCGCCGAGGAACACCGCGCGCAGCTGCTGTTTGCGCTCGGCCACAATGATAAACGGCAGCATGATCACCAGCGAGCCAATGAAGATCGGCAGGTAAACTTTCCAGTGGTCCAGCGAGGCCAGCCCGGCGATATCGCGCAGCATCAGCGGCAATACCAGGAAGGCGCACATCAGTGAAAAATGCAGGATGAAGATACCGGCGTCGAGCCGCAGCAGGTCGGCGTTTTTGAGTACATGGCCGAGGCTGCCGGGTTCGAGCTCGGCATCGCGGTGAAACTTTGTCACCGTCGGGGTGGGCACCGCGGCGAACAGCAGCAGCAGGCCGACACAGGCGAGCGCGGCGGTGAGCACGAAAATGCCCGACATGCCGATCCAGTGGTTCAGCACCGGCGCCAGCACCATCGAGGCGGCGAAGGCCATACCGATGCTGGTGCCGATCAGCGCCATCATTTTAGTGCGGTGCTCCTCGCGCGAGAGGTCGGCGGCCAGCGCCATCAGCGCGGCGGCAATTGCGCCCGAGCCCTGCAGCGCGCGGCCGAGGATAATGCCCAGCATGCTGTCAGCCGAGGCCGCCAGCAGGCTGCCGAGGGCGAATATGACCAGCCCGGCGGCGATCACCGGCTTGCGGCCGATGCGGTCGGAGATCATGCCAAAGGGTATCTGCAGCAGCGCCTGGGTGAGGCCGTAGATGCCGATCGCCAGCCCGGTGAGCAAGGGCGTGGCATCGGGCAGGGTTTCGGCGTAGAGCGCGAACACCGGCAGGATGAGGAACAGGCCGAACATGCGGAAGGCGTAAATCAGCGCGATCGAGACGCCTGCACGCCGCTCCTGGGAGCCGAGTTTTTGCTGATATTGCGACACAGGTTGACCTGAACACTGAAAGCGAGGCATTCTAGCAGATTGCCCAATCCGGGCTGATATTGCTTTTGCGCTAGATCACAAAGACCCTATGGACACTATCCAGATACGCGGTGCCCGCACCCACAACCTGAAAAACATTAATCTCGACATCCCGCGCGACAAGCTCATCGTGATCACCGGGCTGTCGGGTTCCGGCAAGTCATCGCTGGCGTTCGACACCATTTTTGCCGAGGGCCAGCGGCGCTACGTCGAGTCGCTGTCGACGTACGCGCGCCAGTTCCTCTCAATGATGGAAAAGCCCGACATCGACCATATCGAGGGCCTGTCACCGGCGATTTCGATCGAGCAGAAAACCACCTCGCACAACCCGCGTTCCACCGTCGGCACCACCACCGAGATATACGATTACCTGCGCCTGCTGTTCGCGCGCACCGGGATTCCGCGCTGCCCCGAGCACGGCCACAATCTCGAAGCCCAGACCGTGAGCCAGATGGTCGACCTGGTGCTGGCGATGCCCGAGGACAGCAAGCTGATGCTGCTGGCGCCGGTGATTCGTGACCGCAAGGGGGTCAACCAGAACCTGGTCGCAGATCTTAAACAACAGGGCTTTATTCGCGCACGGGTCGATGGCGTGGTCTACGAAATTGACGATATCCCCGAGCTGGACGCGAAGAAAAAACACAATATCGATGTTGTGGTCGACCGCTTTAAAGTGCGCGCAGATATCAAGCAACGTCTTGCCGAATCATTCGAAACCGCGCTCAAGCTTGCGAGTGATATCGCCATTGTTGCTTCGATGGATGACACGAAGGCGGCCGACATTGTGTTCTCGGCAAAATTTGCCTGCCCGGAATGCGGTTACAGTTTGTCAGAACTCGAACCGCGTCTGTTTTCATTCAACAACCCGGCGGGTGCCTGCCCGGAATGCGACGGTATCGGCCAGCGCCATTTCTTCGATCCCGAGCGCGTGATTACCAACGAACACTTAAGTATCGCCGGCGGTGCAATTCGCGGCTGGGACCGGCGCAACGCGTATTACTTCAGCATCATCCAGTCACTGGCTGCGCATTATGGTTTCGATATCGAAACGCCGTTTGAATCACTGCCGGCGAAAATAAAAAAAGTACTGCTCTACGGCAGCGGCAAGGACATTATCGAGTTTCATTACCCCGGCCACCGCGGCCGCCGCGGCAAGAAACGCAAGCATGCGTTCGAAGGCGTGCTGCATAACATGGAACGGCGTTATCGCGAAACCGAAAGCAACGTGGTGCGCGATGAACTTGCCAAGTACATGTCAGTACAGGCCTGCCCGGTATGCGAAGGCAGTCGCCTCAACGAAGCCGCGCGTAATGTGTTTGTGAGCAAAACTACCCTGCCGCAAATCACCACCATGCCGGTGTTAAAAGCCCACGCGTTTTTTGCCGAATTAAATCTCGCCGGCAAGCGCGGAGAAATCGCGGAAAAAATTACCCGCGAAATTTCAGCGCGGCTGCAGTTCCTGGTCAACGTCGGGCTGGATTATTTGACCCTGGACCGCAGCTCGGACACGCTCTCGGGCGGCGAGTCGCAACGCATCCGCCTCGCCAGCCAGATCGGCGCCGGTCTTGTCGGTGTCATGTATATTCTCGACGAACCTTCGATTGGCCTGCACCAGCGTGACAATGATCGCCTGCTGGCAACACTCACGCATTTGCGCGACATCGGTAACACCGTGATCGTGGTCGAACACGATGAAGAAGCCATTATGAGCGCCGACCATGTGATCGACATCGGCCCCGGTGCCGGCGTGCACGGCGGTGAAGTCATCGCCCAGGGCACGCCGCAGGACATCATCAAAACCAAAGCTTCGCTCACCGGCCAGTATCTCTCGGGTAAGAAACAGATCCGCGTACCCGACACGCGCACCCCGCCGACTGATAGCTGGTTCAGCATCAAGGGTGCGAATGGTAACAACCTGCAAAATGTCGATGTCGATATTCCGGTGGGCCTGTTGACCTGTATTACCGGGGTGTCCGGTTCGGGTAAATCGACGCTGGTGAATGACACCATCTACGCCATTCTCGCGCGCGAGATCAACGGCGCATCGATGGCGGCCGCGCCACATGCTTCGCACGAAGGTATCGAATATTTCGACAAGGTGGTTGAAATTGACCAGGCACCCATCGGTCGTACACCGCGTTCGAACCCGGCGACCTATACCGGGCTGTTCACACCAATTCGTGAACTGTTTGCCGCCACCCAGGAATCACGTTCGCGCGGCTACAAGCCGGGTCGTTTCAGTTTTAATGTCAAGGGCGGGCGTTGCGAAGCCTGCCACGGTGACGGCGTGATCAAAGTCGAAATGCATTTTCTGCCCGATGTATATGTCGCCTGCGATGTCTGCAACGGCAAGCGTTATAACCGCGAATCGCTCGACATTAAATACAAGGGCAGGAACATTCACGAAGTGCTGGAAATGACGGTGGAAGATGCGCTGACATTTTTTGATGCCATCCCGGTGATCAGGCGCAAGCTGCAAACCATGATGGATGTCGGCCTGTCATACCTCACCCTCGGCCAGCGCGCGACTACCTTGTCAGGCGGCGAAGCCCAGCGCATCAAGCTGTCGAAAGAACTTTCCAAACGTGACACCGGCCAGACCGCCTACATCCTCGACGAGCCCACCACCGGCCTTCACTTTCACGATGTGCAGCAATTGCTCGATGTATTACTGCGGTTGCGCGACCACGGCAATACCCTGATGGTGATCGAACACAATCTTGATATCATCAAGATGGCAGACTGGATCATCGACCTGGGCCCTGAAGGCGGTTACAAGGGCGGGCAGATTATTGCTACCGGCTCACCCGAAGAAGTTGCCAAAAATAAGGACTCGTTTACCGGGCACTATCTCGCAAAAATATTGCCCGGCGTTAAACTCAAAAAAACCGCGAACTCAAAATAGCCATGCGCACATTGACATGCTGAATAAAATTCTCAAAAGTCTTGGACTATGCGTACTGTTTGGTTGCTCGAACAACAATGACCAGCAGGAAATAAACGACCTGCTCAACTGGTACAGTTCACAGCTCAACCAGTTGATCCAGCACATCGAGCAGGATGCCGCACAGGATCAGCAGGGCCACTACCCGCACGCGGGGAAAATCGGTTACCAGCCCGTAGGCCACATCGACTATGAAGTGAAAAACAAGCACGGCAGTCGGCTCGAACTGTCGCAAAAGCTAAAGCTCACTACCAGCCACATCGAGCAGACCGCAGGCTACCAGGCACTGGCTGCCAAAGTTGCCGAGCTCGGCTGGACCATTTCACTGCAGGAACACAAAGTCGATGGCGATGGTGTGGATACGGATTATTCGCTCGATGAATATATCGCCGATCACCCGCGCTATTTCGTGGTCAAAATTTCAGGCTGGTTGTAATTAAATTATTTCAAAGCTAACAGACTATTTTGGGGGGAAATAATCCAATGAACATGAAGCACATCTTGCTGGTCACCTTGTTATACGTATTTGCCAGCAGCGCGTATGCCGCAGCCACAGCCAAAGCCGTCGCAATACCCGATTACCCGGCAGACAAACTCAGTGAGCATGTCTGGGTGATTCACGGCCCGCGCGAATTCCCCAATCCCAAAAACCAGGGCTTCATGAACAATCCTGCACTGGTACTGACCTCGGCCGGCGCGGTGATTATTGATCCCGGCGCCAGTGTGCAAACCGGTGAAATGGTGTTGCGGGTCTTTGGAAAAATTTCCAGTGCACCCGTGGTCGCCGTGTTCAACACCCACGTGCACGGTGATCACTGGCTGGGCAACCAGGCGATTGTGGCAAAGTATCCCGATGTGAAAATTTACGCCCACCCCAGCATGATTGCCGAAGCCAAAGCCGGCGCCGCGGACAGCTGGGTAAGCCTGATGCACAGCATGACCGAAGGCGCGACTGACGGCACGCTTGCAGTTTTACCCAACGCCAGCGTGAACAATGCCGAGGTCATCAAAATCGGTAACACCCGGTTCAGGATTTATCATAACGGCCAGGCCCACACCAAAACCGACATTATGATCGAGGCGGTTGAAGACAGCGTGCTGTTCCTCGGTGATAACGTAACCTACAAGCGAATTCCGCGCATGGTTGATGGCAGCTTCAAGGGCAATCTTGCCGCGATCGAGATTGCACTCGCCACCAAAGTGAAAACCTGGGTACCGGGACACGGCCCCAGTGGCGACAGCGCCATCGTGAACGCCTACCGTGATTACCTGCAGAGTGTGCTGCAATCTGCACGCACCGCGTTTGAAAACGATATGGACAGCAGCGCGGTTAAAGCTTTCGCATTAAAAGCCACCGACGCATACAAAGACTGGCCAGGCTATGAAGACGAACTCGGCCGCCAGGGCGTGCAGGCCTACATGGAAATAGAAGCCACCGAGTTTTAAAACCCTGGCGCAGATGCAGGACGCGCACAGCATGCTTTTGGCTGGATATTTAACCCGGAAAAACTGACACAGGTCATCACCTGGTCACAGCAGGAACACTATAGTGCCCGGATTAAGCTATTCATGGTTGGACTATGAGTACAATTACCCTGGTCATCACCTCTGTGCTGGCAGCCGCGCTCGTCGGGTTCATCCTGCTGTTGCTGCTCAGGATCCGTAACAACGTGGTCAGTGGTCTCAGCTATCGCAAGGCGCTGCAGGCAGAAATCAGTGACCTGCGACTAGACCGCATGCTGGCGGCACTCGGTATAAACCGCGAGCGTTACCTTTACCAGGAGAGCACACTCGACATCCATCGGCAGATAGAACGTTGCAAGGACTGCAGTAATACCGCCACCTGCGATGACAAGCTCAGTTCAAATACGATCGAAAAAGACAAGATTGATTTTTGCAACAATGCAGACGCGTTCGGGCGCATTTCAGAACAACAGGGCAAGCCTGAAAGCTGATCCACCCGCTATATTATGGGCAATAAAAAACCGGCACATGGCCGGTTTTTTATTGAAAGCGATTAATCGCTTATTGTGCAGCAGGACGATCCACCAGTTCAATGTATGCCATCGGTGCAGTATCACCTGAACGGAAACCACATTTGAGGATACGTGTGTAACCACCGTTGCGTTCCTTGTACTGCGGGCCCAGCTCATTGAACAGTTTGCCCACAGCTGACTTACTGCCCAGTCGCGAGAATGCAAGGCGGCGCCTGGAAACTGAGTCTTCTTTCGCCATGGTAATCAAAGGCTCTGCAACGCGGCGCAGCTCTTTGGCTTTTGGCAACGTGGTTTTGATAATGCCGTGTTCAATCAGTGATGTCGCCATATTGCTGAACATCGCGCTGCGATGACTGCTGTTGCGATTTAACTGACGGCCTGATTTGCGATGACGCATGATGTATACCTGTTATGTTCTTTGATTAGCGACTGGATCAGACTGCTTCTTTGTCACGCAGTGAAGCCGGTGGCCAGTTTTCAAGCTGGATACCAAGCGACAGGCCGTGCGATGCCAGAACGTCCTTGATTTCAGTAAGCGATTTCTTGCCAAGGTTCGGCGTTCTCAACAATTCAACTTCAGTGCGCTGAATCAGGTCACCGATGTAGTAAATATTTTCTGCTTTCAGACAATTGGCTGAACGTACGGTCAGTTCGAGCTCATCAACCGGGCGCAGCAGGATCGGATCGATGTCAGCATCTTCATCTACCGTCACCACGTCTTCCATGGTCTGCAGGTTAACAAACGAGGACAGCTGATCCTGTAAAATTGTTGCCGCGGTGCGGATGGCTGATTCAGGATCGACCGTGCCGTTGGTTTCGAGGTCAATAATCAGCTTGTCCAGATTGGTGCTCTGGGCAACACGCGCGCTTTCTACATTGTAAGCAACGCGGCGGATCGGCGAGAACGAGGCGTCGAGACGCAGCGTGCCGATGGCAGCAGATTCGTCGTTTTCACGCTGTGACGCCGGTTGATAACCACGGCCGCGGGCGACTTTCATCGAGATGTTGAGCTTGCCGTCCTTGTTCAGGTTGGCAATCACGTGATCAGGATTAACGATTTCGATATCGTGACCGGTTTCGATGTCACCTGCAGTCACTACACCTGCGCCGCTGGCGGACAGGGTAATGGTGCCTTCAGGATTGGCGTGCATGCGCAGCGCGATACCCTTGAGGTTGAGCAGGATTTCCAGTACGTCTTCCTGTACGCCATCGATGGTGCTGTATTCGTGTACCACGCCTTCGATCACGGCTTCGACAACAGCACTGCCTTCGATTGAAGAGAGCAGGATGCGACGCAGGGCATTGCCCAGCGTATGACCGAAACCACGCTCCAGCGGTTCAAGCGCAACTTTTGCATGGGTCGCACTGTGAGTCTGAACATTGATAGTTCGCGGTGTAAGTAATTCTTCGGACATGCCTGTATAGCTCCCCTACTTCGAGTAAAGTTCGACGACGAGTTGTTCGTTGATATCCGCTGGCAGATCGCTGCGCTCGGGCACGTTTTTGAAAACGGCTTCGAGCTTGCTTTCGTCAATCGAAATCCAGTCTGCAATGCCTTTCTGCTTGGCCATGTTGAGTGAATCAGCAATGCGGGTCTGCTTCTTGGCTTTGTCACGCACGGCAATCACATCATTCGGGCTGACCTGGTACGAAGGAATGTTGACGACTGTATTATTTACCAGGATACATTTGTGGTTCACCAGCTGGCGTGCTTCGGCGCGCGTTGCACCAAAGCCTGCGCGGTAAACAACGTTATCCAGGCGTTTTTCCAGTAACTGCAGCAAAGTTTCACCAGTCGCGCCTTTCATGCTCGCGGCCTGTTTGTAGTAATTACTGAACTGACGTTCGAGTACACCGTAGATACGGCGCAGTTTCTGCTTGGCGCGTAACTGCAGCGCGTAGTCAGACAGGCGGCCACGACGTGCACCGTGCTGACCCGGGATCTGGTCAAGCTTGCACTTGCTGTCGAGCGGGCGCAGTGCAGATTTCAGCTCAAGGTCAACGCCTTCACGACGGCTGAGTTTACATTTTGGTCCTGTATATTTGGCCACTTAAATATTCTCCGGTCTTATTACAGACTAAACGCGACGTCTTTTAGGCGGACGGCAGCCATTATGTGGAATCGGGGTAACATCAGTAATATTGGTGATCTTGAAGCCAACATTATTGAGTGCACGTACGGCAGACTCACGACCTGGACCGGGGCCCTTGACCATGACATCGAGGTTTTTCATACCAAATTCCTGGGCCTTGGTGCCGGCTTTTTCAGCAGCCACCTGCGCAGCAAACGGTGTGCTCTTGCGCGAACCGCGGAAACCGGAACCACCTGAGGTTGCCCAGGCCAGGGCATTGCCCTGTCTGTCAGTGATAGTGACGATGGTGTTGTTGAATGATGCGTAAATATGCGCAACACCGTCGGAAACCGAGCGTTTAACTTTTTTTCGTGCTTCAGGCTTTGCCATCTTAATACTCTTTATCTAGTAACGGGGCGACGCGGACCTTTACGGGTGCGTGCATTGGTGCGAGTGCGCTGACCGCGAAGCGGCAGGCCCTTACGATGACGGATACCACGATAGCAGCCCATGTCCATCAGGCGCTTGATGCTCATGGAGACTTCACGTCGCAGGTCGCCCTCGACCATGAATTTACCCACTTCTGTACGCAGTGTTTCCAGCTGTTCATCTGAAAGCTCACCGATTTTCTGGTCAGGTGAGATATTGGATGCATCACACACCTGTTTGGCACGGGTTTTACCGATGCCATAGATATGCGACAAGCCAATCACAGTGTGCTTGTTGGGTGGGATATTTATACCAGCTATACGAGCCATTTATGTTTCCGTCTAAGCGCGACAAAGCGCGCAATTGTACTGAGATTACTGTGTCAAAGCAACACGCGGTGTCCCGCGATCAGCCCTGGCGCTGCTTGTGACGCGGGTCGCTGCAGATCACGCGCAATACACCGTTGCGCTTGACGATCTTGCAGTTGCGGCACATTTTTTTAACTGATGCACGAACTTTCATTTTATATCTCCGGTAAAAACCGAGTTTTCTCTAATTCCGCCTGATTCGTGTCCAAAACAACGACGAATCAACTACTTACCAACCACTCATTAACGCTTGTAACCCTGGAGGTTGGCTTTTTTCATGATGCCTTCATATTGATGAGACATCATATGTGTTTGAATTTGCGCCATAAAATCCATTACCACCACCACGATAATCAGTAACGAGGTGCCGCCAAAGTAAAACGGGACATTCCAGTACAAAATCAGGAATTCCGGCAGCAAACACACCAGCGTGATGTACATGGCACCGACAAATGTCAGTCGCGTCATCACCGTATCGATATAACGCGCGGTCTGCTCGCCCGGTCGGATGCCTGGTATAAAGGCACCTGATTTCTTCAGGTTGTCAGCCGTATCGCGCGCATTAAACTGCAGCGCGGTGTAAAAGAAGCAGAAAAATATGATCGCCAGGGCATACAGGAAGACGTATATCGGCTGCCCCGGTGCCAGCGTACTGGCGATATCTGCCAGCCATTCCATGCCTTCGGTCTGCCCGAACCAGCTACCCATGGTCGCCGGGAACAGGATAATACTGGAGGCAAAAATCGGCGGGATAACCCCGGCCATGTTCAGTTTCAGCGGCAAATGGCTGCTCTGCGCCTGGTAAAGCCGTCTGCCCTGCTGGCGCTTGGCGTAGTTCACCGTGATGCGGCGCTGGCCACGCTCGACAAATATCACGAACCCGGTCACGGCGACTGCCAGCGCGAACAGGAAGATTGTTGCCAGCGTATGCAGCTCGCCGGTTCTCACCAGCTCCAGCGTGCCACCGATCGCATTCGGCAATCCGGCGACGATACCAGCAAAGATAATGATCGAAATACCATTGCCGATACCACGTTCGGTCACCTGCTCACCCAGCCACATCAGGAACATGGTGCCAGTTACCAGGGTAACCGCGGCTGTAAAAATAAAACCGATACCGGGCGTTATTACCAGCGGACTCGCGCCCACTGACTGGCTTTGCAGGGCCACCGAAATCCCCACTGACTGGAAACTTGCCAGTACCAGGGTGAAGTAGCGTGTGTACATCGCAATCTTGCGACGTCCCGACTCACCTTCTTTTTTAATCTGTTCCAGCGTCGGCACGGTTACCGCGAGCAGCTGCATGATAATCGATGCCGAAATATACGGCATGATGCCCAGCGCAAACATCGACATACGACCCAGCGCACCACCGGAGAACATGTTGAACACGCCGAGGATGCTGCCCTGCTGCTGACCAAACAGGGTCGACAGTACATTTGGATCGATACCCGGCACCGGGATAAACGTACCGATACGAAAAACAATTAAGGCACCGATGACAAACAGCAAACGCTGTTTGAGTTCCTGCATATGACCAGGTGCTTTCATGCTGCTGTATCTCTAGTTGTCAGGCCTGGATACTGCCGCCAGCAGCCTCGATTGCCTTTTTGGCACCGGGGGTAACAGCTATGCCCTTGAGCGTAACCGCCTTGCTGATTTCACCAGAAGCAATGACCTTGGCCTTCTGCGTAATCGCAGGGACAACATCTGCCGCTATCAATGCCGCGATATCAATCACGTCGGCATTGATATTTGCGAGTTCGTGCAAGCGTACTTCTGCGCTGGTTTTAGTCGAGCGCGAATTAAAGCCAACTTTTGGCAGGCGGCGTTGCAAAGGCATCTGGCCACCTTCGAAACCGACTTTATGAAAACCGCCGGAGCGCGCTTTCTGGCCTTTGTGACCACGGCCACAGGTTTTGCCCGTGCCACTGCCGATACCGCGACCAACACGTTTGCGGTCTTTGCGTGCACCCTCAGCAGGATGAAGATCGTTAAGTTGCATGTTTAGATCTCCTCGACCGATAGCATGTAAGACACCTTGTTAATCATGCCTCGATTCTCAGGTGTGTCTATCACGTTGACAGAATGATTGGTGCGGCGCAGACCGAGGCCCTGGACGCATGCTTTATGCGACTTGAGACGACCGATTGTGCTCTTTACCAGCGTTACTTTAAGTTCTTTTTTAGCCACGGGATTATTCCTGCTCGATGTTCGATCTAGCCGAGAATTTCTTCGACTTTCTTGCCACGCTTGGCAGCTACAAATGCCGGCGAAGTCATTGAACTCAGACCGTTAATGGTCGCGCGAACAACGTTCACAGGGTTACGAGTGCCGTTAATTTTAGCCAGTACGTTATTCACGCCAACTGCCTCAAACACTGCACGCATCGCACCACCGGCGATAATGCCTGTACCATCTGATGCCGGCTGCATGTATACATTGGCAGCACCGTGAATACCCGTCACAGGATGCTGCAGTGTGCCACCATTGAGGGGCACTTTTTTCATGTTCTTGCGCGCCTTGTCCATGGCTTTCTGAATGGCCTGCGGCACTTCTTTTGCCTTGCCATAGCCGAAGCCAATGCTGCCGTTGCCGTCACCCACTACGGTTAATGCTGTAAAACCAAATTGACGACCGCCTTTTACCACTTTGGCAACGCGATTTACCGCAACCAGTTTTTCAATCAGATCGTCTTTAGCTGAATTAGATTCTATATTTGCCATCATTCAATCCTGTTAAAACTCGAGACCGGCTTCACGTGCAGCCTCGGCTAACGCCTTGACCCTGCCGTGATACTTGAAACCGGAACGGTCAAATGCGACCTGTGTAACGCCGGCAGATTTGGATTTTTCTGCAACAGTCTTGCCCACCGCACTGGCAGCTTCGATGTTGCCGGTATATTTCACATCGCCTTTCACTTCTTTTTGCACAGTAGAAGCCGCCGCGATGACAGTATTACCATCCGGTGAAATTACCTGCGCATAAATATGGCGCGGTGTTCTATGCACTGTCAGGCGGTGTGCGCCCATTTCGCTGATCTTACCGCGTGCGCGTTTCGCTCTGCGTAATCTGCTGGCCTTTTTTGAAATCATGATATCGCTCGAATTACTCTGTTTATACTAATGCCGTATTTGCCTGGGCCTGGATTAACCTGGCCTTTTATTTCTTCTTGGCTTCTTTACGCAATACACGCTCATCCGAATAACGCACACCCTTGCCTTTGTATGGCTCTGGTGGACGGTAGGCGCGAATTTCTGCGGAAACCTGGCCGACAACCTGTTTGTCAGCACCTTTCACAATAATTTCTGTTTGCGATGGCGTTTCAACCGTAATGCCATCTGGCACAGCGTAATTCACAGGGTGCGAGAAACCAAGCGTAAGGTTAAGCACTTTGCCCTGTGCCTGCGCACGATAACCGACGCCAACCAGTTCCAGCTTTTTCTCAAACCCGGTACTAACGCCAATCATCATATTATCTGTCAGCGAACGCATGGTTCCCGCCATGGCTACGGAACCTGGCTCACCTTCGCGACCCAGAAACTTAAGCACATTATCTTCGTGCTTAACTTCTACGATGTTATGCACAACAAGATCCAGTTGGCCGTTCTTGCCTTTGACAGCAATCGACTGGCCGTCAAGCTTAACTTCTACGCCTGATGGAATCTCGACTGGTTTATTTGCGATACGTGACATTACTTATACCCTGTTAATATGCTGCAAATCTGCGGTTTAGGAAACCGTGCAGATTACCTCACCACCACGACCCGTATCACGTGCCTGACGGCCTGTCATCACACCTGATGAAGTCGAAATAATTGCGATACCAAGACCGTTCAATACAGTCGGTATTTCGTCTTTGCTCTTGTAAATACGCAAACCCGGGCGTGACACGCGATCAAGCTTTTCGATCACGGGACGGCCTTCATAATATTTAAGCGTAACTGTCATCGAAGGCTTGGCATCTTTGCTGACTTCAAAGCCAGCAATATAGCCTTCGTCCTGCAATACTTTGGCAATCGAAGCCTTCAGCTTGGACGCTGGCATGGTTACACTTATTTTTTTGCTGGACTGACCATTTCTTATTCTGGTCAACATATCAGCAATTGGGTCTGACATCATGATCGTTATACCTTAGCTAAATTATTATCAGGTCGTGTTACCAGCTGGCTTTTACCAGACCTGGGATATCACCACGCATCGCAGCTTCGCGGAGCTTGTTGCGACACAGACCGAACTTGCGGTATACACCGTGTGGACGGCCTGTTATGCGGCAACGATTACGTTTGCGCACGAGACTTGAATCACGTGGCAACATTTGCATGGTTTTTTGTGCAGCCATCTTGGCATCAAAATCGGAAGTCTGGTCATTGATAATCGCGCGCAGTTCAGCACGTTTAGCAGCGTATTTACTTGCCAGCTGGCCGCGTTTTAACTCGCGCATTTTCATCGACATTTTAGCCATTCGTTTTAACCTTAACCTTTAAACGGAAAGTTGAATGCGGTCAGCAATGCGCGACCTGCATCATCAGTTTTTGCCGTGGTGGTGATACACACATCCATGCCACGCAGGGTATCGATCTTTTCGTAATCAATTTCCGGGAAAATAATCTGCTCTTTTACACCCATATTGTAATTACCACGGCCATCGAATGACTTCCCATTCAGACCACGGAAGTCACGAATACGCGGAATCGAAATATTAATCAGGCGATCCAGGAATTCATACATGCGATCACGTCGCAGCGTCACCTTGCAGCCAATTGGATATCCATCGCGCACCTTAAAAGATGCAACAGACTTACGTGCCAGGGTAATAATCGGCTTCTGGCCTGTTATTTTTTCCATATCAGCAACAGCATTCTCAATAACTTTCTTGTCGCCAATCGCTTCGCCAACACCCATGTTAATTGTGATCTTGGTGATGCGTGGTACTTCCATCGGGTTTTTAAACCCGCTGTTCTCCATCAACTGCTTGATCACTGTGTTGCGGTAATAATCTTCTAATCTAGTCATGGTTCAAACCTGAGTTCCGGCAAGCTTATGCGTCAATCACTTCGCCATTCGACTTGAAGCAGCGTACTTTACGGCCATCTTCAAGCACTTTAAAACCTACACGATCGCCTTTATTAGTGATCGCGTTAAACATCATCACATTGGAAATGTGAATCGGCATTTCTTTTTCGACGATTCCACCTTCAGCACCCTGCATCGGGTTGGCTTTCACGTGCTTCTTGGCCATGTTAACGGCTTCAACAATCAGACGATCATCATCACGCACAACTAGTACAGTGCCATGCCGTCCTTTGTCTTTGCCGCTGATCACAACAACCTGATCGCCTTTACGAATACGTTTCATTGCCAAACCTCTCAGAGCACTTCTGGCGCAAGCGAAATAATTTTCATGAACTTTTCATTTCGAAGTTCACGGGTAACCGGCCCAAAAATACGCGTGCCGATTGGCTGCAGGTTATTGTTCAAAATAACAGCTGCATTGGTGTCAAAACGAATCAACGAACCATCGGACCTACGCACACCCTTGGTAGTGCGTACTACAACGGCGTTATAGACTTCGCCTTTTTTAACCTTGCCGCGCGGTATCGCGTCTTTCACGCTCACCTTAATAACATCACCAACCGAAGCATAACGGCGGTGAGAACCACCGAGCACCTTGATGCATTGCACCTTGCGGGCTCCGCTATTGTCGGCAGCGTATAAAACTGTCTGCATTTGTATCATGTCAGTTTCCTGTAACTGGGCAGTTGTTAGACCGTAACGGCCTTTTCAACAATCTTGACCAGTCGCCATGACTTGGTCTTGGACATTGGACGGCACTGTTCAATTACAACAATATCGCCTTTACCACATTCATTTTTTTCATCATGCACGTGCAGCTTGGTGGAACGCTTGATGTACTTGCCATAAACCGGGTGCTTGATTTTGCGCTCGATAACCACGGTGATGGTTTTATCCATCGCTTCGCTGGAAACCGCGCCAGTCAGTGTACGCTGTACTACAGCATCGCTTGTCTGTGCTTGTGTTGCAGCCATTATGCTTTACCTGCCTTTTTTTCATTGAGCACGGTTTTAACACGTGCGATATCACGGCGTACGACACTGAAGCGGTGAATCTTCGGCGTATTACCGGTACCCAGCTGCATACGCAAATTGAACTGCTCGCGTCTGAGGTTGTTCAGTTCTGTACCCAGGTCCTTTTCGGACATATTTCTGTAATCTTGTGCGTTTGCCATTACATCACCGTACGTGCAACAAATGTGGTTTTAATCGGCAGCTTGTTGGCTGCCAGGCGGAACGCTTCGCGTGCAAGCTCTTCATCCACACCTTCAATTTCGTATAAAACTGTACCGGGCTGAACTTTGGATACCCAAAATTCAACATTACCTTTTCCCTTGCCCATACGTACTTCGAGTGGTTTCTTCGAAATAGGCATATCCGGAAAAATACGGATCCAGATTTTGCCACCACGCTTGATGTGACGTGTCATCGCACGACGTGCGGCTTCAATCTGGCGCGCAGTAATTCTGCC
>Ga0316201_10000592_pt1 | contig 21217 bp, 16 predicted proteins | sample CS6wburrow_MG_FD_204516 | JGI IMG/M metagenome (GOLD analysis project Ga0316201, IMG submission 204516) | Coastal sediment microbial communities from Delaware Bay, Delaware, United States - CS-6 worm burrow | ecosystem: Environmental > Aquatic > Marine > Coastal > Sediment | place: USA... | reverse complement strand
CGCTTGGAATGGTATGATGATTGCCACATTCGCTTTGGCAGCCGATATTTTAGAAGAACCCCGTTATTTGGCGGCGGCCCAACGTGCGGCAAACTTGATTTGGACAAAATTGAAAAAGGGGCCTGGTGAATTATGGCGTATCTACTTGCCAGGTAGTGCCTCTATTCCGGCTCATCAAGAAGATTATGCCTATTTTGCAGAAGCCCTACTTCATCTCTATGATGTCAGCGGTAACCCGATTTGGTTAGACAGAGCACAGGAAATGGCTGAAGGTATGCTAACTCAATTTTGGGATAACACACAGGGCGGCTTTTTTATGAACCGGCGAGATGATAGCTTATTAATTACCCGTCCCAAAAGTCCAGCCGATAGAGCGATCCCATCAGGTAACGCTGTCGCAGTTCGCGTATTATCCCTATTAGCGACACGCACCGGTATAGAAGGTTATCGTGATAAAGCCAATGCGACACTCAATGCGTTTTCAGCAGAGATTGTGAAACAGCCTAGCCGTTATGCCTATATGCTACTCGCCGCTGACGAATTACTGCATGGCGAAGTCGGTATGCGCCAATATGGCGCACGCGGCGCGGTGAAAGCCAGTGCAAACGTCGTTACCCAGGAGCAAGCCAGTTGGTTATTGATGGATATCACAATCCGTGATGGTTGGCATATTAATGCTCATCAGCCCCTTCAAAAGCATCTCATTCCCACAAGCCTGACACTTGATGAATCTCAAAGCGGATGGTTTATGGGCAGTGTCGATTATCCCAAACCGATCTATACTCATCTCTCATGGGGGCAAAGTACTTTAGCACTTTATGAGGAAACTATCCAGTTGCGTAGCAGATTAATAATACCGCTCAGTTCATCTCACCGCCTGTCTGGAACCGCCTTAAAGGATAAAGGAACACGAGTGCCAATCAAACTCAATTTTCAAGCTTGCGATGACAAAAGCTGTTTACCGCCAGAAGTGCTGGTTTTTAAGGTAGCTGTGCCTGAATCTTTAATATAAGTACTGAACCACAAATAAACAGGTATTTTACCGCGACGCGAGGCATCGCGTCGAAACGAAACCGCGAATTGTAGAGACGCGATGCTTCGCGTCTCTAATTACAAATAAACATTGCTTTTATTAAAATACCTGAAAATTTTTGGCGAAAGTACTTATATTACTGACTGGGGTATTAAGATTTTCTCTTTTCACCCCGTTTTTGTCCTATTTCATATCGAGCATGGTGGGCAAGCGAGTTTAAGGGGAAAAGTGGGTAACACTCGCTTGCCTACAAACTATTTTTGGCCCTAAATTTATAGATATTCAGATCATGAATTATTGAGTCCCCTGCAAGGGTACTTGAACTTTCAAACAACTGTGACAAGGCGGTTTGTTCTGAAAGACATGATTTTTCTGAAACGCTATATCACAAATGAGGAAAAAACAGATGAAATTATCATCTAAAGCCGCACTGACAAGTGCTTTGGTTGCCAGTTTACCAGTGGTTCAAGCCGCAGAAAACGTTCCCTTCGAATTCGGTGTCGATGTGACATTAGCGAGTGATATGATCAGTCGTGGAATGAGTTTCACGGATGAAGGATATGCTATGCAAGGCACATTTGAGGTTGAACATGAATCCGGGTTTTATGTGATGACTTGGGGTTCTAATGTCAAACTTTTAGAAGACGAAACCGTTAAACCCGAAGATCGGGCCACTATGGGGCTGGCCCTCTATGCCGGTTATCGAGGTGATTTAGGCGAAGTCAGTTATGATGCGAACATTAATCGCGTTCTGTTTTTGGGAGCCGCTAGCCATTTGAATTACGACTTTACCGAGTTTCATATCGATTTCAGTTACACCTTGCAAGGCATTGATCTAGGCTTAGCGTATGATTATTCACCGGATTTTTTTCTGAAAACGGGTGACGCTCATAACTATGAATTCAGTGTCGGTCACACCTTTCCCAATGACTTCGATATCACTGGAGCTGTCGGTGGGCAAACGGTCAGTGACAATGCTGGAGTTGGGTTTGAGGATTACATTTATTACTCCCTGTCATTGTCCTATCCTGTCGCTGATTTTGATGTGAGCATCAACTATAGCAATACTGATTTAGACAATGCTGATGCAGTTGATGCTGATAGTCGAGTGTATTTCACATTGAGCAAAACACTGTAGGGCTAATCCCTTGTGGTTGCCCAAAAATTTAACCCTTTTCAAAAGGGCAACCACGAAGGATTGTTTCTACACAACTTAACCCTTTTCAAAAGGCCAACCATGAGGGATTGCGCCTATCCCAAACGACGGTTAACTATGACAAAGACACCAGACTTACAACCGCGTGAACCATTACCAGAAGAGGCTGTCGTTGAGTATTTACAACAACATCCTGAATTTTTGACGCATCATGCAGATTTATTAGCCGATATAAGCATTCCACCGGCTGGCGATGCGACAGTCTCATTGATAGAACATAAAATCACGCGATTGCGTGAGGAAAATCAACAATGGCAGCGCAAATGGAATGATTTAGTCGCTGTTGCCCAAGAAAACGAACAACTGAATGATCGTATTCGACGCTTAATTGTGGCCTTAATCAGTGTCACAGAGATCGATGATTTTTTTCATACCTTATACAGTACCTTATGCAATGAATTTAACACGGATACTGTCGTCGTGCGCTGCTTTGAAGTACCCGGTTCTAGCAATGAACGTCAAGAATTTGTAGAATACGACGCGCAAGTCTTTACCTTATTTGACAGTGTGCTAGAAAACCATCAGCCTCTCTGTGGACAATTGGCTATGGAACAACTTGATTACTTATTTCCAAATAGCAAAATAGCTTCCGCAGCGTTAATTCCGTTAAGCACACATAAATCGCGAGGCTTATTGGCAATGGGTAGCCATGATGCCTCACGTTTTCATACTGACATGGCTACCGACTTTCTCAAATATTTAGGTGAAGTGTTAAGCCAATTATTAAGAATTTGGGTTTATTAACAGAAAATAGCCGTACAAACTCCTCGCTCGTTCGAGCAAAGTTTGTCATCTGAAAAGAGATAGGAAAAAGGATAAAAAATGATAACTTATGTTTTTCCAGGACAAGGTTCTCAAGAGAAAGGTATGGGTGCCACCTTGTTTGACGAGTTTCCTGAATTAACCGCAGATGCTGATACGATTTTAGGTTATTCCATTAAACAACTTTGTTTAGAAGATCCCCGTCGGCAACTGACTCAGACTCAATACACTCAACCGGCTTTATATGTTGTCAATGCCTTGTCTTATTTTTATAAATTGAAAGAACGAGGTAAACAAATCCATTTTTTTGCTGGGCATAGCTTGGGAGAATATAATGCCCTGTTAGCGGCTCGCGCTGTTGATTTTGATACCGGTTTAAAGCTGGTCAAAAAACGTGGCGAATTGATGAGCCAAGCTTCAGGTGGTGGCATGGCGGCCGTACTCAACTTACCTGAACAGGATATTCAGGCTATTTTAGAACAAAATGGATTAACCGGTATTGATATTGCGAATTATAATGCGCCTTCTCAAATTGTCATAGCCGGTTTAACAGAAGACATCAACCGAGCAACCGATATTTTTGAAGCAATCGGCTTAGGGGTGAGGTGTGTGCCTTTAAATGTGAGTGCGGCATTTCATTCTCGTTATATGCGTCCTATACAGGAAGAATTTGAACGCTTTTTAAAAGGGTTTCAGTTTTCTGAATTAAAGATACCGGTCATTTCCAATGTGACTGCGAAACCTTACATACAAAGTGAGATCGTGGCGAATTTAAGCGCGCAAATCACACATTCAGTCAAGTGGGAGGACAGTATCCGTTATTTGATGGCGCAAGGGCGAGTGCCAATGCGATTTGAAGAGACTGGCCCTGGTGACGTGTTGACCAAGCTTATTGACAAAATCCAGCAAGCAACACCGCTGTCCGTCACAGCAAATCGTCCTCACTCTACCCTAACCCCCTCCAAGCCAGAAACCGCTTTTTCAAGCCGCCCCCCTCTCAAGCAAAGTGCAGCATCAATCCGCCCGGAATCTCTCGGGAATCAGGAATTTAAACACACTTATGGTCTGAAATATGCCTACCTGACTGGCGCAATGTTCAAAGGCATTGCTTCCCCAGAACTGGTTATCCGAATGGGCAAAGCGGGAATGATGGGCTTTTTTGGTACGGGCGGTTTGAAATTGCCTCAAATTGAGGAGGCCATTCAAGTCATCCAACAAGCACTCAAAACGGGGGAAGCGTATGGCATGAATTTATTGCACAATCCCATTAAGCCGCAAATGGAAGAAGAGACGGTTGATTTATTTTTAAAATATGGGGTCAAAAATCTTGAAGCTGCCGCTTTTATGCAAATCACACCTGCACTGGTCAAATATCGGTTAAAGGGATTAAGGCAAGCGGCGAACGGCCGAATTACCCCCCATCATCACATCATGGCTAAACTGTCTAGGCCTGAAATAGCAGAAGCCTTTTTAAGCCCAGCCCCAAAGCATATTGTCAAAAACTTGTTGGAAACCAACCAAATTTCTCAACAAGAAGCTGATATGTCAACCCAAATGCCGATGGCTGATGATATCTGTGTTGAGTCCGATTCAGGTGGCCATACCGATATGGGCATCATGTCAGTGATATTACCCACGATTATCAGACAGCGAAATGAACTGATGAATAAGTATTGGTATGCGGATCGCATTCGAGTCGGTGCAGCAGGTGGCATTGGTACGCCAGAAGCTGCTGCAACGGCCTTTATTCTGGGTGCTGATTTTATACTGACTGGTTCAATCAATCAATGCACTGTGGAAGCGAACACAAGTGATGCGGTCAAAGATATCTTACAGGACATCAATATACAAGATACTGACTACGCCCCTGCTGGGGATATGTTTGAACTTGGGGCAAAAGTGCAAGTCGTGCGAAAAGGGGTCTTTTTTCCAGGCAGAGGCAATAGATTGTATGAGTTGTATCGTCACTACAATTCACTTGATGAGATTGATGACAAAACCAAGGCACAAATTCAAGAAAAATATTTTAGGCGTGGTTTTGAAGAAGTCTACGCTGAAACCCAGGCCTACTATTCGGAATACTTACCCGAAGTGATTGAAAGTGCCGAACGCAATCCGAAACGGAAAATGGCTTTAATTTTTAAATGGTATTTTATACAGAGTATGCGTTTAGCCAAGCAAGGTGATCTCGCTCATAAAATAGATTATCAAATACACTGCGGCCCCGCAATGGGGGCTTTTAATCAATGGGTTAAGGGTACTGCACTCGAAAACTGGCGAAATCGACATGTTGATGAGATTGCCGAAAAGCTGATGCAGGAAACGGCAGCATTATTAAAGGCACGTTTTCAATCCCTGATGCCTACGTTCTAACTTTAGTTTGCGTGCAGAACGGCACAAGAAAAGGATTGTTCTTCTCTTAAAGGAACCACTTTTTTAAGGGTTAATTGATAATCCGCATCTTCATCTCTATGAAGAGAAATCGCGACTTTGTGACGTTGGGTTGCTTGCAATGACCAAAATTGCCATTGATTAGGATCATCTTGTAATTGAGGCGCAAAAGAAATGCGTAAAGGTTGATGAGATTGAATTTCAGGCAAACGTTTTTGCGCGCAAAAACGTTTGCCTGGAATATGAAAAGTAAATTGCTCTAGTGGCAAAGATAAGCCCATACCACGCGCCTTAATATAAGATTCTTTCAGCGTCCAATAATTAAAAAAACGCTCTCGTTTTTCACTGTCTGGCACCTGATTCAAATCGTGAACTTCTTGGGCAGAAAAAAATCTATCCGCAATTTCCAGCGGCGCCCCCTTTCGTTCCGTGTCTTCAACATCTACACCTATATCCTGTTTCAAAACAACACCACATATAATCAAACCATCAGTATGTGATAGATTAAAACGAAGCTCCGGCAAACCATCTGAATGATGAATTTCAGGTCGGCCATATTGATTCTTATAAAATTGCCAATGGCTAGGATCAACATCACTATAACGGGATAAGGTAGTACGAACCAAAGCGCGCGTAATCAGGTATTGATGTCGATGTTTAGCAAAATGAAATCGTTGTTGATGCGCGCGTTCTTCTTCGCTCATGAGTTTATCATAAGCAGAGAGCAACGCAATATCTTGTATTTCATCTGGAAAAGCAAACCACAACTGAATTTCAGTCTGGTTCAGTTTCAAAGTGTGTAATTGATTAGATTGCATATCGTTTTTATTCGTAGATTTGCTCTGCTTCGCATTTCTAAAACATCGGAAACACTGGTAGAGACGCGATGCCTCGCGTCTCTAAAACATCGGAGACACAGGTAGAGACGCGATGCTTCGCGTCTAGTCTATAAAACATCAAAGACGCGAAACATCGCGTCTCTACAGCATCGGAGACGCGAAACATCGCGTTTCTACAGCATCGGAGACGCGAAGCATCGCGTCTCTACATACAGCATCGGAGACGCGAAACATCGCGTTTCTACAGCATCGGAGACGCGAAGCATCGCGTCTCTATGGCTTCAATTTCCCCAGAAAATGATCAATACTGCTTTTGAATTGTTTAATGGATGGCACGTCAAGTATGAAAGCAACATAAGCATCAAGGTTTTTAATTTGCAGGGTAAAGTCCATTCGCAAAAGCATGATCACTTCATTTTTTTCACTGGCATTGATTTCGAGTATCTCTACCACTGTACCTGTTACAAAGAGGGGTAAATCACTGGTCAATTCTTGAGTCAGATTATTAGCAAGGGAAGATAGGCAGGCGCTGAGTATGATATTGCCAACTTCCATCAATGCATCAGCTTCCAATTCTGTGATCAAGTCTGATGGTAGCTTGTCTTTAATTAAAATGCGTACCAATTCTAAGCTATTCTCTAGTTTAAACAGAAGTAACGCTTCTCCCCAAAAGGGGCCATGAAAGTATTGCTTGATAGCCACAATCCGTTGTTGTGGCTGAGTATTAAGGTGGTTGGCTGCTTCTTGTCGAGTCAGCAATTCAAGACGTGGTATTGAAAGCTTAACTTCTTCATTAACCATGAGACTCAACGAAGCGGCAGCCTTCCCCATGCCAATATTCAATAATTCTATAATGGCATCATGTTGCAATTCTTCGAGTTGGATGTTGTCATCCATAGATAAAACCCAAAATTCGTTCTTCAGTGATAGGTTTGGGAATAAAAGTAATACCCAGTGCATGAGCTTTTTCACGCACGATATCCTGAATATTGGCCGTTAATAAACCTATTTTAGCTTTGGGAAAACGCGCTAACAATTTTGATGCGAGGACTAAACCATCCATACCCGGCATATTGAGATCCAAGATTGCAACTGTCACTTGGGTTTCTTTAGTCTTGCTTAACGCTTCTTCACCGTTACTGGCTTCAATGACTTCTATTTGCTCGTCGGCATGGTCAATGATGGCACGTACCAGCATCCGAGAAACTCGGCTGTCATCAACAACCAATATCGTATTAGATGTCATATTCGATTTCCATTATTTCAATGTTCAATTATCAATTATCAGTTGTAGGGGCAAGGTAGATCAATTATCAGCTTTATCGGGAAAAAATAAAAAAATAGAACGCTGATTTTGCTTTTGTTCATAATTTAGCGAAGCTTCCCTTCGGTTCTGCTGATGAATTAACATAAGGTTAATAATTTCAACATCTTAACGAACAAGTCTAAAATAAAACATAACCCCTCTAAAATTATTTTTCCCTTAGTTTCTCCTGCTCCAAGGCCTCTTTTAAGCATTTTATTTCTTTATCAACTACATTTTCCATAACCCATTTGGCTTGTTGTATGTCTCCTGCACGTCCTATCGTTTCCAATTGTCTACAAAGGCCAACCATGCCAACGGCTCCTAAATTAGAAGCGCTCCCTTTGAATTTATGGGCTGCTAAAAAAACGGCTTCACCATCACCACTGTTAATGGCTTGTTGTAATTCATTAATATAATTGGGTAATTCATTAATAAATAAGTCGATTAACCAATTGATACCCCCACGCTCTTTCAGATCATGACGCTTGGAAGCCAGCATCGTTAAGGAAAGTACGTTGTTATTGGACATACTGTTGTGCCTCTTTTATTATAATTATAATCTAATCACGGTTGATGATTGAATGGAAATCAATCAGAACCGTGTTGATAGATCGATTATCAATAGACATTATACCGATTTGTTAAGTGCTTTATTTTATGATTTTTTATAAAATAAACCGGTAAATCAATGAGTTGTATTAGAGCGGTATAAAGTCTAATTTTTCGGGTAAGAACAGGTTTTACTCTGCCCTTCAATAGGAACCACATTGCTGATTACAAATGACAGCGGTTCACGCCCTGGTATGATTTTCAGTTCGATCTCATAAGTGGTTACTGTGCCATCTAATGCGGTAGGTACATCGACAGCAGGTAGGTATAATTTGCCATCACTCAAGGAGAAAAAACCGTGAACCCTAACCACGCTCGCGGGTTGTTCAGGAACGCTGGTAGGACAATTGTTGATATCAATACCACAAGAAACCGGTTCTCTTTGACATTGCGCTTTAGTTTCTTGAATAATCTTATTCAAGTTAGGATTGACTATGATTTCACAAGAAAGGGGATCGTTTTGACATTGTTTAATGCCCTCTATAGTCGAACCGTCTGTGTTTTGAGTGATTGTTATACCACAAGAACTCGGATCGTTCTGACACTGTGTAATGCCTTCTAGGGTCGAACCGTCTGTGTTTTGATTGAGTTCTAGCCCACAAGATTGGGGATCATTTTGACATTGTGCGATACCTTGGGTTGTAGAACCGTCCGTGTTCGGATTGGTTTCTATACCACAAGATTGGGGATCATTTTGACATTGTGTGATGCCTTGAGTTGTAGAACCGTCCGTGTTCGGATTGGTTTCTATACCACAAGATTGGGGATCATTTTGACATTGTGCGATACCGTCTTGGGTAGAACCATCATCGTTTGGGCCACGCTTTATCCCACAAGATTCGGGATAGTTTCGACATTCTTCTTTGATTTCTTCTTCGGTGCGTTCGGTATTTAAAGTGCTACTGATGCCACAGGCACCTGGACTTTTTTTACACAGTGCCATACCGGCTGCGAGTCCCGCATTGTATCCATTCTCGTACCCTTGAGTAGAGATAGAATTATTCAGGGTGCTTGAGGAAGTGCCGCTAGTCGAATCACTGGTGGTAGAAGGTGTACTGGCTGCCTCGGCAGCCGTAGAGGCCTCATGACAATGCTCTTCTCCCGTTTCTTGATCGAGGTGACATCCGTTGGTATCGGTATCGCCTGGATGAGCATCAACTTGAACGACAGATAAAACAGCTATTGAAATCAAAAATGCGAAAAGAGTTGGAATTGAGAATAGCGATTTCATGGTATTATCCTTAAAATAATCATGATTAGTAACGGATTTTGGGGAGACTTTCAAATAAGGGAAAAAAAACATAAAATCATGGCGTGCCCAGAGTTACAATCAGAAATTGTCTAACGTCTACGTTCCAACTTTAGTTTGCCGTTTGTTAATTCAATTCCAGGCAAATGTTTTTGAGCGCAAAAACGTTTGCCTGGAATACTAAAGTTTGAACTCCAATTCTAATAATTTATTTAAATTAACTTGTTGTTAAATGCGTTTTTGATTCTTCAGTAAGCGATAACAATTTATCAGCCATTTCATACAAAGGTAAGACATAGTCTATCTTTCCTCGTTTAATTGCCTCGCCAGGCATCCCCCAGACGACGCTAGTATGTTCATCTTGTGCGATTGTTATCGCGCCCGCTTCCCGCATTTCTGTGATACCGCGTGCGCCATCATCCCCCATACCTGTGAGAATGACACCAATTGCATTAGGCCCCACATTTTGTGAAATAGAACGAAACAAGACATCAACCGAGGGGCGATGACGATTCACTGGATTGCCTTGATTCAAACGACAAATATAACGTGCCCCTGATCGTTCAACTAATAAATGGTAGCCGCCAGGCGCAATATAAACATGACCGGGTAATATCACTTGCTCATTTTCTGCTTCAAACACCGTCATTGCTGAGAGTTGATTCATTCGCATCGCAAAAGAATAACTAAACGTAGCGGGAATATGTTGGCTAATGACAATACCTGGTGCATTGGCTGGCATTTGCATTAACAATACTTTAATTGCTTCAGTCCCCCCCGTGGAAGCCCCGATAGCAATAATTCTTTCGGTTGTTTTAAAATGACGAAAGCGACGATTTTCAGTCTTACTGATAATGACATCGGCTGAATATTTGGGCTGAACCGTGAAAAGCGATTGTGGTTTGGATAAAAAGGGGGATATTTTAGCACCAGCCGCTGTTCTGATTTTGCTGATAATTTCTTCTGTGTAAGATTCAAAGCTTTGAGCAATATCAATTTGCGGTTTAGCCAAAAAATCCACAGCACCTAATTCTAGGGCTTGGAGGGTGATATCGGCCCCTTTTTGAGTGAGAACGGACACCATCACAACCGGCATAGGCCGTAAGCGCATCAAATGACTCAAAAAAGCCAGGCCGTCCATACGTGGCATTTCCACGTCAAGCGTTAACACATCAGGATTAAAGCGTTTTATTTTGTTTCTAGCAATATATGGATCAGCCGCGACACCTACCACTTCAATATCGTGCGCTGAGTTCAAGATTTTAGTCAACACCTGCCGAATTAAAGCAGAATCATCAATAATCAATACCTTTATTTTAGACACGCCTAATCTCCATCAGTTATCAGTTATCAGTTATCAGTTATTATTCCATTATTTAACATAAGTAGGGACACATAAATCTTTTAACATTTTCTATATATAAGAATTTTGTTAAAACACTTTTGCTGATCTAAGTACCCGTGCAGGTATTTTCAAAAAATAAACTTAACAAAAACAATGATTTTTGTGCCCATAATACTGGAAAACTCTTGCACGGGTACTTACATATTAGATATGGATATCAACATCAGTAAAAACCAAAACTGAGGTATGCCGTCGCTTTTTGGCTTGATATACTGTCCACCAAACGAGGCAAAAGTTTTGCGTGAAAGGTTAATCACCATCACCTGACTTGAGCAGTTTTTTGTAAAATTAAAAACCCGCTTGATAGCTTTCGGGCAATTTGGGCAACTTGGGCAATGTAAATCGTGTTAACAACATCGCATGATTTTTAAGGTGCAACTGATAACTGATAACTCTGATCAGAACAAATCAACTTCACCTGCAATCGGTTGATTTTCCAAATGATGTCGATACGCATTTTCACGTTGAAGTACTATTGGCTCCATCGCTCGCAGTTTTTTAACACGCACTCGTCCATTGATTGGATAAAATAATATTTTGCGGGGATAAATGCTGCCCAAATCCTCTGCTAGTAAGTTTAAATTTTCAGTCTGTATATAGCTTTTTACAAAATCAATATTTTTTTGGCCTATACTCACCAAATTTTTCATAATACGCCCTCCCCCAAATAACTTCACTTCAAGATTTTTTCGTTGCCCACTACCCTGTTTTAATATTTCGTTAATCAGATATTCCATTGCAAAACTGCCATAGCGAGTGGCTGCACTGACACGAGTGTGTTCCCATTTATCAATTGAAATATGGGGCAACATAAAATGGTTCATCCCGCCAATGCCACTTACACTATCGCGAATACAGGCCGCTACGCAAGAACCCACTACTGTCATTAAAATTTCATCATGGCGAGTCACGTAATACTCACCAGGCAAAATTTTAGCGACAATTATGTTATTGTGAGAATCCCAGTAACGTTTAATGTGTCTATAACCGGGCAAAGTACGCGGCAATGGCTGTTTCATAATTAAGAATGAAAAATGAATTTCACGCAAAAACTTTTGCGCGCAAAAACGGTATTTAGCGAAGCTAAATGTGAAAATGAAAAAGACAATTTCACGCGAAACAAAGCGCGTGAAATAGTGAAAATCAGCGCCTGATGGGCAATTGAATTGTAGTCAAAACGAAAAACGGAAAACTTTTAATTATTCAGCTTTGATATACACGGTTTGTTGCAACAAGCGAAAGCGAGTACTCAGTTGAAACAGATTTTCAGAATGCCCTATCAACAAATAGCTCTCTTTATCAAGGATATTGGCAAACCGTTCAAATAAAATTTTTTGCGTCGATTTTTCAAAATAAATCACGACATTACGGCAAAATATGATGTCAAACGGGCCTTGCATAGGCCACATCCCCATTAAATTAAGATGTTTAAATGCGATCAAATCTTGTAAGTCAGAGACGACTTGTAGTTGTCCTGCGGCATAACCTGTTCCTTTGTTAAACCAGCGATACAAGCGCGCCGACGAGATACCTGAGAGTCTTGTTTTCTCATACACACCTTGTTTACCTTTTTCAAGCACTTGAGAATCCAAATCCGTCGCAAGAATTTTGACATCCCAATCAGAAGGTACAACTTCTTTAACCACCATAGCGATTGAATAGGGCTCTTCACCACTCGCACAGCCGGCTGACCAAATACGCAAACGTTGCGTTGCTTGTTTTTTAACGAGCAATTGTGGCAATAAGACTTGTTCTAGTAACTTGAAATGATGTGGTTCACGAAAAAAAGCCGTCAAATTAGTTGTCACCGCATTAATAAAATGTACTAATTCTTCCCCGCCATCTGTTTGTAATAGCTTATAATAACTAGAAAAACTATTCAAATTCAGGGCACGCAAGCGACGTGATAAGCGGCTATAAAGCATCTCTTGTTTATGATCAGATAATTTGATACCCGTATGCTCATTCACCAATTGACGTAATCTCTCAAAATCGTATTTGGTAAAGTGAAACTCTCGCTCGTTCATTATCAGTTATCAGTTATCAATTATCAGTTGTCAATTACTCATTGAAAATCTGTGGTTCAAAGTGGTGCTTCAAAACTTCTATGTTAAAGCTATTTTGTCTTAATAATTCATTATTCGCAATACGATAAAGCACAGTTATTGTTAAAACGAGCAAAAAAAAAGTCGCTAAAGCGACTCTACAAACTCCAAAAAAAGTCACTAAAGCGACTATTACGAGCAAAGTTGTTCATTTTTCATTTTTTCATGCGGTCACATCCATTGGTTCAATTGGTTGTCCCTGACGTGCCCAAGTGACAATACCACCATGCAAATTATAAACATTGTCATAGCCCTGTTGTGTTAAATACATACACGCTTGGGCTGAGCGTGCGCCAGTGCGACAGTAAAAAACCACTTGCTCATCTTTAGGGATTTCATTTAGACGTAATGGCAAAGTGTTGAGCGGTAAAGGTTTGCCCCCCGGAATAGACGCTTGTGCCATTTCTTGTGGGGTACGCACATCAATCAAAAGGGGGGGCGTTTCATTTTTCAACCACTGAGCTAATTCATGAGTATCAATATTTTTAACAAACATAATAATAAATAACTGTTGAGTAAAGAATGAATTTGTTTACTAAAATTGGGTATATATTACTTGATTTAAAGGGATAAATTGGTAATTTATAATTATAATTGTTATTTATGATTCATTATTCATGAGATCGTAGTTGTCGCTTTAGCGACTTCAAAGGTGATAAATCACCAACTTAATTAATAAACCAAACTGACTAGGCGCTTATGCTAATATCACCCACATTGCCTCACTACCCCATTCACAATTCTTCTTCACGGAACCGGATTCATGAAATACATTAAAGTAGGTGCGGCCACCCTCAATCAAACCCCGCTCGATTGGGAACATAATAAAAATAATATTCTCGAAGCTATCAAAATGGCCCGTATCGACAACGTCAGCATTCTCTGTTTACCAGAACTTTGTATCAGTGGTTACGGCTGCGAAGATACCTTTTTAGCACCCGGCACCTTAGTACAATCACTGCAAAGCTTGCATGACATCGCACCCTTAACTCAAAATATGATTGTCGCAGTAGGCCTACCCTTGTTATATCAAAACCGCGTTTACAACACCGCCGCCCTACTTGTTAATGGCGCAATAGGGGGATTTGTTGCTAAACGCTTTCTACCCAGTGATGGTATTCACTACGAACCGCGCTGGTTTCATCACTGGCCTCAAACCGTTCATGCAGAAATCGAAATATCAGGGCAACACTACCCCATAGGCGACATTTTTTTTAACTGTGGCGGCGTGCGAATCGGTTTTGAAATCTGTGAAGAAGCTTGGGTTGCTAATCGCCCCGGAATCCAGCTCGCCGAAAAAGGCATCGATATTATTCTCAACCCCAGTGCCAGCCATTTTTCCTTTGAAAAACACCGACTCCGCGCACGTTTTGTCCTAGAAGGCTCACGCGCCTTCAGCGTCAGCTATGTCTACACCAACTTACTCGGCAACGAAGCCGGACGCGCCATTTATGACGGCGATGCCATGATCGCCAGTGGAGGCGAATTACTCGCCACCTGCAAACGCTTTAGTTTTGCAGATCGCCAATTGATAACCACATTAGTCGATATCGATTTAACCCGCATGTCACAAGCACGTACAAGCAACGCGACACCTGCCCAATCTAACAGTATTTCTATTCCCTTTGACTACCCCCACATTTTCCCTTCAAAAAATATAACCGCAGTCACCCCCCAATTGTGGGAACATAGTCCAACCATTAAAGAAGAAGAATTTACCCGCGCCGTCATACTCGGTTTATTTGACTATCTTCGCAAAAGCCACTCCCATGGTTTCGTTGTCTCCCTCAGTGGCGGAGCCGATTCTTCCGCGATAGCCTGTCTAGTCCGATTAATGATTGAACTTGGCATAGCCGAACTGGGTATCCAAGCCTTTTGTGCCAAAATAAGCTACAAACAGCTCCCAACTACCACAGTCAGCGATATAGTCAAATCGCTACTCACCTGCGTTTATCAAGCCACTGAAAATTCAAGTAAAACCACGCAACAAGCCGCAGCTACCCTAGCCTACAACCTTGGCGCAGAGTATCTTGAATTAAACATTAACAAACTGGTTAAAGGCTACGTTGATTTAGTTTCAAAAGCGATGCAACAAGAACTGAACTGGGAAGAACATGATATCGCCCTCCAAAACATTCAAGCGCGTGTTCGCTCCCCCAGCGTCTGGCTAATCGCCAATCTTCGCAACGCCTTACTCTTAGCCACCTGTAACCGTTCAGAAGCAGCCCAAGGTTACACCACCATGGACGGCGACACCAGTGGTGGCTTAAGCCCCATAGCAGGTATAGACAAAGATTTTTTACGACACTGGCTACAGTGGTTAGAACAAGAAGGCCCCGTTCAACTCGCCCCAATTCCCACCCTAGCCTTAGTCACGCAACAAGCACCTACAGCCGAATTACGCCCCCCTCATCAGCAACAAAAAGATGAAGACGACTTAATGCCCTACCCCCTGCTTAACGCCATTGAAATAGCAGCCATTCGTGATAGGCAAAGCCCTTACGAAATATTTTGTTTATTACGGGTAAAATTTCGAGAATACCAAGAAGAACAGCTTCTGAACTGGATCGAACGCTTTTTCACACTTTGGACACGCAACCAATGGAAACGAGAACGTTTAGCACCAAGTTTTCACCTAGACGACACCAACCTTGATCCCAAAACCTGGTGTCGATTTCCGATCCTATCAGGCGGCTATACGAAAGAACTAAAAGAAATGAAAGATCGCGTTATGATAGAACGCTGATTTAGCTTCTTGTCATGACGCCACGCAAAAGTTTTTGCGCGCAAAAACTGTATTTCACGCTAAAGGTGAAACGCTGATTTTTTAGATAACGACAAGGATTGTTTATAAATAAAGGATTAGATCGTGGTGATGCCTAATTTCTTATCCTTTTTTATGAGCAATTCTTGTCGTTATACTATAAAATAACCTTTTCAAATAAGACTTTGCTAAAATTGGATTTTTTAATCAATGCGGATAATGTGGGCATTACCACAATATAATCCGCATCGAATAAACAATCCTTGTTCTAAGCCGATAACTGATTTATTAATGGGGATAAAAAACCATGTCTTTACAACTTGAACGAAACCCAGCGGCAGGTTTTGAAAGGATGCCGCCCCCTAAACCACCCTCCCATCACCTGTATCATGATGAGCCTTCCTCTAGGTGGGCACTTGAAAATTTAGATTTAGAAACGTCGGTTGTTTCAGCATTCGATGACACTTGTGCTTTATTACCAACCCAAGATGAGCTACCTGATGAAGATGGAGTCCCAATGGAAACTGAACGCCATAAAAAACAGATGGATTTACTCGTTGATTCGCTCGCGCCTTGGTTAGGTAAGCGGGGTTATGTGGGCGCTAATATGTTTGTCTATTTTAGCCTGAAACAACTCAAAAATGAGGAGTTTAAAGGCCCAGATGTGTTTGTGACTTTAGGCTTAGGAAATCGAGAACGCAAAAGTTGGGTGGTTTGGGAAGAAGGTAAAAGTCCAGATGTGGTCATTGAGTTATTATCTAAAAAAACCGCTAAATCCGATAAAACGAGCAAAAAAGACGTTTACCAAAATCAACTGAAAGTTGCCGAATATTTTTGGTTTGACCCCTATAATCCAAACGATTTTCAGGGTTTTAAACTGTTTCAGGGCGTTTATGAACAATTGCCTTTTTTAAACAACGGTTTGATCTGTCAAAAATTAGGATTAAAGTTAATCCTTTGGCATGGCCTCTACAAAGATATTGAGACGACATGGCTACGTTGGGCTACGAAGGATGATGATTTACTCTTATTACCGGAGGAAATCGAAGCTCAACGCGCTGATGCCGAGGCACAACGCGCCGAGCAAGAACGACAACAAAAAGAACAAGCTTTGCAACGCGCTGAAGCCGAGGCCCAACGCGCCGATCAAGAACGACAACAAAAAGAACAAGCCCAAGAGCGTGCTGAGCGACTCGCCCAAATACTCCGAGAACAGGGTATTGATCCTGATCAATTGTCGTGATGATGTTTAATAATTGCTGATGATGTTCAGCAATCTATCTTTTTTTATAACTATATCAATTATAATGATTTTTTTATAATAACAAGGATTGTTTAATTGATACGGATTAGATCGTGGTGATGCCTAATTTATTATCCTTTTTTATAAGCAATCCTTGTAGTTATACGATAAAATCGTCTGCCCAAATAAAACTTTGGTAGAATCTAAGCCCAAAGCGATAACTGATTTTTAATAGGGAGAAAAAACAATGTCTTTACAAGTTGAAGGAAAACCAACTAATGACCCAGAAAATGGCCCTCCATTAGAAAAGCCTCCCTCTAGCTGGGCACTTGAAAATTTAGAAACGTCGTTCGTAGAAGAGTTCGAGAAGGTTTGTGCTTTAATGCCAACCCAAGATACTCTGCCTGGTTGCCAAGGCACCCCAATGGAAACAGAACGTCATAGAAAACAGAAAAATTTACTCGTTGATTCTCTGGAACCTTGGTTAGGTGAACGGGGTTATGTCGGCAGTAATATGCTAATGTATCATAGCCGAAAACAACTCAAAAATAACTTTAAGGGCCCAGATGTGTTTGTGACTTTAGGCTTAGGAAATAAAGAACGCAAAAGTTGGGTGGTTTGGCAAGAATGTAAGACACCAGATGTGGTGATAGAATTGTATTCTTACAACACGCCTCAATCTGATAAAACGAGCAAAAAAGACGTTTACGAAAATCAACTGAAAGTCGCTGAGTCTTTTTGGTTTGATCCCTTTAATCCATACTATTTTTATGGTTTTGGACTGTTAGGAGGCGTTTATGAACAATTGCCTTTCTTAAACGACGGTTTGACCTGTGAACAATTAGGATTAAAGTTAATCCGTTGGCATGGGCTCTACAAAAATATTGAGACGACATGGCTACGCTGGGCTACCCTAGATGGTGATTTACTCTTATTACCGGAGGAAATCGAAGCTCAACGCGCTGATGCCGAGGCCCAACGCGCCGATCAAGAACGACAACAAAAAGAACAAGCACAAGAGCGTGCTGAGCGACTTGCTCAAATACTCCGAGAACAGGGTATCGATCCGGATCAATTGTCGTAATGAGGATATTTTCAGATAAATAAGGGCGAACACAAAGGTTCGCCCCTAGAGAACGGAATTTTGTAGCGGCTAAGCGGCGTTGTCTGCCCTACTTCAATCACGCCATTGAGCCTTCTATTCTGATTCTTTTTTATAATAGAAGGCCAGTTAATAAGCCTCGAAGGCTTAATAAGTCTCTCTAGGAGATAAATACCAATCTATCGCATCATCAGCCGGATAAGCTTCCCAAGTCTCTTCCTTCTCGCAAGTCTCCGCTAAAGGATTATTCGCAATCTCTCTCACAACATCAAAATATGGCGTGTAACCGAGAGACACTTTCTCTTCTGGAAAGGCTGTTGTTGGCGCTTTATTCCAGACCAGATATTGTTCGTTATCACAATACTGAATGACCGGTGTATAAACACGCATTTTCGTTAAACAACCTGACAACTTAGGAAAGGTGGCGCGAAATTTTAATGCCGCATACATCTCGTAAGGCAAATAACCATTTAACCAATGGATCGCTTTAACATCCGTTGTTTTAGCGCCGTGGCTATAATATTCAGAAACCTCTCCATTAAGTTGCCTAATCACGCCCCAATTACTGTCTATCGCAGTCCTGATCCCCATCATCGCATTAGCCCCATAATGCTTTCCATCACGATCTTCGGTATAACCTTGTTCTGTTGATAGGCTAACCATGGTAGGCAATAGCAAACCAATATGACGGGTAGGATAAGTGTTCTCAGCTTCATCTCGACAACCGTGTGGAACCGTCAAGCTAAGATAAGCCGTACTATTTTCCTTGTAAGCACGGCCATCATACGCATCCATAACATCTTTAGGTTGATAACCGGCATGTCCGAGTACCTGCGTAGAGAATATCAACAAACTACCCATCATTAACGCTTTAGTTTTAAAGCTATAGATCATATTGTTCCTCTCAATTAAAAAAGTAAGTGATTCAAGATAACGAGAAGAATGATAAAGCGATTTCTATGCCTAAGCTTTTAATGATTTGATATCTCATCACTTTTTGGGTTATTCTGTATCCCAATAACCTAACGATGATGTCATTTCACAGATTTTTGTGTGCCATATCACACATTTTCACTATTAAATAATATATAGACATTCAGAAAATTGATTTCGTCACCTTTAGGTGACTTTCGCTTTCAGACAACGGCTGAAAGCTGTTGGCTGACGAAATTATTTTTCTGAAGAGGGCTTTCAAAATCGTGCCATGCACCATTTAGCGTAGCTGACCTTCGGTTCACGCAAAAGTTTTGCGCGTAAAACTTTTGCGTAAAATACAGTCTAGTTGCCCAAATTGCCCAAATTGCCCCAAAAAAACCTATAAAATTATGAACTTGTGAACTGTTTTGTGAACAAAACGATAAAGATAAACATTTAGCGTAGCTGACCTTCGGTTCATACCCATTTTGAGTTTTACAGATGTTAATATCTAATAGATAGAAAATTGGCCCTTCACCTCATTTCCCTTTCTTTAAAGAAATCATAAAGCGCAGATTGATTATTTCAATACTCTGCAATATGAGGATTGATTAAAAATGGAGTCGAATCAACCATGTCACAACCCCACTGTTTTCATTGCGGTTTACCCGTACCGAATAAAATGAATCTATTCGTCACGATTAATGGACAACCCCAACCCATGTGTTGTCCGGGTTGTCAGGCCGTCGCACAAGCCATTGTCAATGCTAAACTAGAAAGCTTCTATCAATACCGCACTGAGAATGCCCCCACTGGACAACCACTCGTCCCAGAATTTATTCAAAAAACAACCGTTTATGATAACCCCGCCATTCAAAAACGCTTTGTGCGTTATGAAGATGAACAAATACGTGAAGCCGCTTTAATATTAGAAGGTATCACCTGTGCGGCCTGTATTTGGTTAAATGAGCGTCATTTACGCACCTTACCCGGCATACTCGATGTACAAATCAATTATTCAACGCATCGCGCCCGTGTTCGCTGGGATGATTCGCGTATTCAACTCAGTGAAATTCTACAAGCCGTCAGTCAAATTGGCTATATTGCCCACCCTTATGATCCCGCCCGTCAACAGGCCGTTCTTGAACGTGAACGCAAGCAACAATTGCGTCGTATTGGCATAGCCGGCGTATTAGGGATGCAAATCATGATGTTTTCAATCGCCTTATACGCAGGCGCTTGGTACGGCATGGCCCCCGAATTTAAACAACTGTTTGACGGGGTGAATCTCATACTCACCCTACCCATCCTGTTCTACAGCGCCCAACCCTTTTTTAAAAGTGCTTGGCGCGATATCACTCACAAACAAATAGGCATGGATGTGCCCGTCGCCCTAGCCATCAGCCTCGCCTTCATCGGCAGCCTCTATTCAGTTATCAGTTATCAGTTATCAGTTATCACTCAAGGGCAAGTTTATTTTGATTCCATAGCCATGTTTGTGTTTTTTCTATTAACCGGACGCTATTTTGAACTGCGAGCCAGACAACGTAGTGCAGAAGCCGCAGAAAGCTTAGTTCATTCCGTACCCAGTATGGCCACACGTTTACGCCAAACCGAAAACGGGATTGAAGAAGAATTAGTCCTCGTCGCCGATTTAGCCGTCGGCGATAAAGTACTCATTCGCCCCGGTGACAACATTCCTGCCGATGGCACCCTCATCGAAGGCCAATCTAGCATCGATGAATCCCTACTCACCGGTGAAAGTCACCCCATCAGCAAAACGGTAGGGCAACCCATTATTGCCGGCAGTATCAATATTGAGAACCCCTTGCAAATGCAAGTAGACAAAATCGGCAGCGACACCGTCTTATCCCATATCTTACGTTTATTGGAACGCGCCCAAACCGAAAAACCCGCCATCACACAATTAGCCGATCACGTCGCCTCATGGTTTGTACTCGGCGTATTACTCTTAGCTTTAGGCGTAGCCCTCTACTGGTGGCAGATCAACCCCGAAGCGTGGTTAACGATTACCCTATCCGTCTTAGTCGTCACCTGCCCCTGTGCCCTATCGCTGGCCACCCCAACCGCCATGACAAAAGCCACCAGTAGCTTAACGCAAATCGGCTTACTCACTACTCGTGGACAAGCATTAGAAGGTTTAGCACGCGCCACCCACTTTGTCTTTGACAAAACCGGCACCTTAACAAAAGGCCAATTACGTGTATTAAGCACCCACACCTTTACCCCTTTAAATCAAACCGACTGTCTACACTAT
>Ga0316201_10000591_pt1 | contig 21240 bp, 13 predicted proteins | sample CS6wburrow_MG_FD_204516 | JGI IMG/M metagenome (GOLD analysis project Ga0316201, IMG submission 204516) | Coastal sediment microbial communities from Delaware Bay, Delaware, United States - CS-6 worm burrow | ecosystem: Environmental > Aquatic > Marine > Coastal > Sediment | place: USA... | reverse complement strand
AAGGTGGAGCTTGCCCCCTACCATCCGGATACTCCTGAAATGAAACATGACTGGGCACAGTATTACGATACACACCAGCAAATGGATGCCCAGGTGGGCGCCCTGCTCAAGGAACTGGAAGAAAGCAGGGAGGCAGATAATACCATCGTATTCTATTACGGAGATCATGGGGGCATCCTGGCCCGCAGCAAACGTTATGTATATGAAACCGGAACACGGGTTCCCTTTATCATCCGTATTCCGGAGAAATACCAGCATCTCTACCCGGCCGCAAAACCAGGCGGGCAGGTGGATCGTCTGGTGAGTTTTGTGGACCTGGTCCCGACACTTCTGAGCATTATCGGCTCCCCCGTACCTGAACATCTGCAGGGTGCTGCTTTTCTGGGAAAACAGCAAAGTGAAGAACCCGACGATGTGTTTATGTCGCGCCAGCGTATGGATGAGCGCATCGATATGGTAAGAGCAGTAAGGGACAAGCAATACCGGTACATCCGAAACTATATGCCCTTCCGGATTACCATGCAGCATCTGGAATTTCTATTCATGGCTCCTTCGGCCCAATCCTGGGAAGATGCCTTTCATGCAGGTGAAACCAATGAACTGCAAAGCCGCTATTTCCGGGAAAAGCCTGTGGAAGAGCTCTATGATACAGAGCGGGATCCCTGGGAGATCCACAACCTTGCTGAAGATCCGGAACACCAGGAGGTGCTGTTGCGCATGAGGGAGGCCCTGACCGACAGGATGAGAGAGATCCGCGACGTGGGGCTGATACCCGAAACAGAATATGCCCATTTGGCTGGTGATGGGTCCCTGTATGACTATATGCATTCCTCTGCCTGTCCTTTTGAGGAATTGCTTAAAGCTGCCCAGCTGGCCACCTCTGCCGGCCAGGGGGATATTCAGGCCTATACCAGCTACCTGGACCATGGGCATAGTGCCATCCGCTACTGGGGAGCAGTGGGATTGTTAATTCACCGGGATCATGCAGGATTGGACCTGGAAGTGCTGGAAAGGGCCACCAAGGATCCATCCTCTTCTGTTGCGGTTATGGCAGCGGAAACCCTTTTTCGTCTGGAGGAGAGGGAGCCGGCTGTAGCGGCCTATGAACGCATCCTTGCCGATACTGTGAGATACGGAATGCTTGACCGGAATTTTGCCCTGAACAGCATGGATGCTGCGAAGGTACGAAGCCCCCTCCTGGATAAGAGGGTGAAAGCGCTCTATGATAGTAAAAAGGATGTGATCAAGGGATTTGATCGCTTTGATAATTATGACTTTTTAATGTCAGGATATTTGCTGCAAAAATGGGGCTTGATTAGCCCTGAGAATCCTGAACTTAATATAAGCTTCTAACTGGATTTTTTAACCCATTCAATAACCAACAGCTAACAACTATGCAAATGAAACCCTTAGGTAAAAGTGCCGGAAAAGGAATCTCAAGGAGAGACTTTATCGGAAAAACAGCTGCAGCGACCGCAGCTTTCACCATTGTTCCGCGTCATGTCCTGGGAGGGCCCGGATTTACAGCTCCAAGCGATATGGTCAACGTAGCCGGGATCGGACTGGGGAACCAGGGCGGAAGTGATATCCGGAATATCGCCACACCCGATGTACCCATCGGACGGGGCCAGGGCTTGCCTGGAATTAAATGGTACCGCTATCCGGGGATCACTCCTCCACGTCCCGAGCGGCGCATGGCCGCCAATCAGATGGGCGATGCAGAGAGCCCCAAAACATTCAAGCATGCCAATATCTATGCCCTCTGCGATGTGGACCATGAATATGCAGGGCACATCATTGCCGGCTACCCGAAAGCAAAGGTGTATGATGATTTTCGTAAGATGATCGACAAGGAAAAAGAGCTGGATGCCGTGGTGATCGGAACCCCCGATCATACCCATGCCGTGATCGCTGCCTATGCCATGAACGCCGGACTGAACGTATTCGTTGAGAAGCCCATGGCCAAAACCATTCACGAAGTCCGTTTCCTGAGGAACCTGGCTAAAAAGACAGGAGTGGTCACCCAGATGGGGAACCAGGGCCACAACATTGAAGGGACCATGCAGACGGTGGAGTGGATCCAGTCGGGGGCCATCGGCAATGTAAGCGAGGTACACATGTGGTCGAACCGCCCGGTATGGGCGCAGGGATTCCTGGAGCGTCCAGCGGGAGTGGATGTCCCTAAAAACCTGAACTACGATGTCTGGCTGGGACCTGCTCCGGAGAAGCCTTACAGCCCGGAAACCACGCACTTCGCCTGGCGCGGACTATGGGATTACGGGACTGGCGCCATGGGAGATATGGGAGCTCATACCTTTGATGCCCCCATCTGGGCACTGGAGCTGGGCATGCCCGTCAAGATCCAGGCAACCACCAGTCCCTTTACCTCGGAATACCTGCCACAGGCCGAGAACGTGATGTATGAATTTGCTGCACGGGGGAATAAACCTCCTGTGAAGGTGACCTGGTCCGATGGCGGAATCAAACCTTTCCGCCCGGCGGAACTGGAAGCCGACAGGCAGCTGAGGGAAGCGCTGTACATCGGGGACAAAGGGATGCTGCAACACGGAACCCACGGGGCTATGCCTGAACTGATCCCTGAGAACCCGGACTTCCAGGCCCCGGACCCCTGGTTAAACCGGCCCAAAAGTGTATATGTGGACTTTATCGAAGCAATCAAGGAAGGCCGGAAAGCTGCCAATGATTTTGAGATCGCAGCCAAGCTGACCGAGATTATGCTCCTGACCAACATCGCCGTGATGTCTCAACAGGTAAACAAAACTCTGGAGTATGACGCTGAGAACATGAAGATCACCAACCTGGAGGAAGCCAACCAGTATTTCCACTATGAGTACCGGGATGGATGGAAACTATAACTTTTAAAAAATGTAAACCATGAAAAAACAAATGATAACGGGTTCAATCCTCTTGCTGAGCTTGATCCTTTTAAGCACGGAGCTGATGCAGGCCCAGTCCACGGTCAACTCCAATTACAACGGGGTGCAGGTGGGGGTGATTACCTACAGTTACCGGGATATGCGCCTGGACCTTGAAGGAACCTTGAAAGCCTGCGTGGAATCGGGCATCTCCTCCATCGAGCTGATGGGAACAGGGGTGGAAGACTATTTGGGAGCCCCCCAAAGTCCCTTAAGCTGGAGAGAGGTGAGGCGACTGGACGAACAGACAAAGGCAAAGCAAAAAGAATTTGCCAAGTATCAGGAAGAGATCAAAGCCTGGCGTTACTCTGAAGGAACCATAAATAAGTATGTGGAGCTCCGCAAGAAGTTCAATGATGCCGGGGTGAACATTCATATTTATAAATGGACCGCTGGAATGAGCGACGAGGACCTGGATTACTCCTTCAAGGTAGCCAAAGCTCTGGGAGCCATTGGCATAACCACCGAGATCGGAGAAGAAACCTGCACCAAGGTAGGTGCGGCTGCCGAGCGGGCCGGTATGTTAGCTCTATTCCACAACCACTTCCAGTATGCCGAGGAAGATTTTGATGTGGATAAATTGCTGGCCCTTTCTCCCGCCAACCGCCTGAACTTTGATATCGGCCATTATTATGGTTCTACCGGCAAAAGTCCCGTGGACTTTGTAAAGAAATACCATGCGCAGATCGCCAGTATTCATGTGAAGGATAAGACGGGAAAAGAGAATGAGACCGAAGCCAACGCCAACCAGGTATTTGGCCAGGGGGAAACTCCTGTCACAGAGGTCTTGCAGCTGATCCGGGATAACAACTGGCCCATCCACTGCGACATTGAACTGGAATATAAGATCGCTCCCTGGTCCAATGCCGTGAAGGAGGTAAATAACTGCAGGGCCTATTGCAGACAGGCACTGCTTTAGTGGTTGTTTAGAGGGACCTGTCCCATTATTTATTTTCAGAGAGGCTGGATCCTTAAGATTTAGCCTCTTTTTCTTTATCTTAGTTTCATGGCTGAAAAAACTATCCGCTGGGGCATGATCGGCACAGGTAATGTCACCGAACTCAAAAGTGCCCCCTCTTTTAACAAGGTGGAAAATTCACGGCTCGTGGCTGTCGGGAACCGCAACTATCAAAAAGCGGAAGACTATGCCGCAAGGCATGGTGTGCCCACGGTCCATAAGAAGCCTCTGGATGTGATCCACAATCCGGAAGTGGACATTGTATATATTGCTACCCCTCCGGGGTCGCACATGGAGTATGCCCTGGAGGCAATAAGGGCTGGCAAGCCCATCTATATTGAAAAGCCCATGGCCCGCACCCTGGAGGAGTGCAGGAGGATCAATGAGGCGGCTCAAAAGGCAGGCTTGCCCGTATTTGTGGCTTACTACCGCAGGGGACTGGATTACTTTAAAAAGGTGAAATCGATGATCCATAACGGAGAGCTGGGAAGGATATTTCACATTAATCTGCAACAATATTATCCTGCCAGGCCGGAAGACTATGACCGGGAAAATCTGCCCTGGAGGGTCATCCCCGAAGATGCGGGAGGTGGGTATTTCCACGACCTGGGCTGCCACGCCCTGGATATACTTTTTCATATTTTTGGGGATCCCCTGGAGGTTTCCGGGACCTGCACCAATGTTGGCGGACTGTATGAGGCGGAAGATTCTCTTACGGCTTCCATCCTGCTTCCTGAGAATGTGCTTATCAGCGGTAGCTGGAACTTTGTGACTCCCCAGCCATTCCGGAGAGACCTGGTAGAGGTTTATGGAGAAAAAGGGAAACTGAGCTTCGGGATCTTCAGTTTTAAACCCATCATACTGGATACCGGTGATCATAAAGAAACCATAGCCACCATTCAGCCGGAACACATTCAGATGCCCCTGATCCGCACCATTGTTTCCGAGTTACAGGGGAAAGGTCATTGCCCTTCCACCGGAGATACCGCTGCGGTGACCAGCGGGGTCATGGATATCATCACAGGTAAAGCTTCATAAACCCAAATTATTTCATATGAGGAAAGAAGCAATTATTATCGGGGTTCTGCTTGGGCTGCTTGCTTCATGTAATAAGCCCGCGGTTCAAGAGCTCTATTACAGCGAAGCCTATCGTCCGCAGTTTCACTTCTCACCCGATTCCATGTGGATGAACGATCCCAACGGAATGGTCTTTTATGACGGGGAGTATCATCTCTTTTATCAATATCATCCCTATAGCAATGTATGGGGACCCATGCACTGGGGACATGCCATTACAAGCGATCTGGTGCACTGGGAGCATCTTCCCGTTGCGCTTTACCCGGACAGCCTCGGCACCATTTTTTCGGGAAGTGCGGTGATTGATTGGAACAATAGCTCGGGACTGGGAAGCCTGGAGAATCCGCCCATGGTGGCCATTTTCACCCATCATAACCCTAGCCTGGAGAAAAGCGGAAGCAATCAGTTTCAGTACCAGAGTATTGCCTACAGCCTCGACAGGGGCAGAAGCTGGACCAAATACCCGGGCAACCCGGTCCTGGAGAATCCCGGGATCAGAGATTTCAGGGATCCCAAAGTAAGCTGGTATGAAGGCGAGCAAAAATGGATCATGGTATTTGCTGCCCAGGATCGTATTTTGTTCTACTCCTCCCCGGACCTGATCCAATGGAACAAGGAAAGTGAGTTTACCGCGGAAAGGCCCCCGGGTGAAGGGGTCTGGGAATGCCCCGATTTCTTTCCCCTTACCTCCGGCAGGGAAGAAAAATGGGTGCTGATTGTAAGTATTGGCGACGGAGGTCCCAACGGTGGTTCAGGCACCAAGTACTATATCGGGGAGTTCGATGGAAAACAGTTTGTTAGTGATGATCCCCCGGGAGCAGTGCACTGGATCGATTATGGAAAGGATAACTATGCCGGAGTAAGCTGGTCGGACATCCCCGAAAAGGATGGCAGAAGGATCTTCCTGGGATGGATGAGTAACTGGCAGTATGCACAGAATGTCCCTTCCCTGAAATGGAGAAGTGCCATGACCTTACCAAGGGAGCTCAGGCTTAAACAGGACCAGGAAGGCTATTCTCTGAGGTCCGTCCCGGTAACTGAAACAGAACATTTACGGGCGGAACAAATCATACTTGAACCCGGCCCTGTAATGGATAGAAAAAACGTAGGCCCGGATAGTGAGGAGACTTATCCCCTTTACGAGATTGATCTGGTATTTCAGTTTGATCCCGGGGAAGAAGAAAATGTGGAGTTCGGCATCGTGTTGGAGAGTAAGCTGGAGGAGCAGCTGATTGCAGCATTTAATCTCCGGAACCAGCAGGTTTTTATCTCCCGGGACCAGTCAGGCAGCACCGCTTTTTCTGAGCACTTCCCAGGCCTACATGCGGCTCCCTACCAGGTCTCAAAAGCGGGAGAAATCAGGTTTCACGCCTTCGTTGATCTCTCCTCCGTGGAACTGTTTGTGGATGATGGAGCGCTGGTAATAACCGAGTTGTGTTTTCCCGAATCGGGTTACGAGAAAATACACCTCTATTCCAATACGGAGTCTGTCCTCCTGAAAAGGGGAGAAATCCATCGTCTGAAAAGTATCTGGTGAAAAAACCGGCTCCAGAATTGTTGCCCCTCTTTGGCCTTTGTTGATAACTCCCGGCCAATTGTTCAATTTTCACCGCGGAAAAGACCGCCTGAGGAGTCCTGCCGGCTAGGATAAACTTTCTAAAATACTGAACTTTATGTTGGAAAACTTGCAGAAACCTGTAGGGTTTGGCGTGGTTATTGCATCAAATACTTAGAGAAGGGGCAGTGAATAGAAAATTTTATGAATATTTCACCTGATCCACGCATCCAATTTAGAATTTAGTTGTCTTTTTAATGGAGAGTATACTTAACAATACCGAAAAAGTGAATACACAGTACACCATCATATTGGGAGCGGAAGGAGAGTTGGGCAAAGCCATGGCCCGTGAAATTGCGCGTAAGGGATGCAACCTGCTCCTGGTTTCTACAACGTCCATTGATCTGCAGAGGTTTGCTATTGGCTTGCAACTGGCCCATGAGGTACAGGTGAACGCCATTAAACTGGACCTGTCCAACCAGGAAGAAATTCAGTCTTTTACAGAGAACACCCTTGACCAGTACGAAGTCAGAGCACTGATCAATAATATTACCTGCGATTGGTCCGTGGGAGAGAGCATGTGTATCGCCGAACTGGCTAAAGACGACTTCCAGGCCCGTTTCAGAGGAGCAGCCCTGATCACCCTGAGCCTGCTCCCGCAGATGAAAGGCCTTTCCTCCTCCTTCATTCAGCACATAATTCCCTTTCCTTTCCGAAAAGAGCAGTTCAGTGCCGAACTGCAGCGTTCCGTTGCAAAGATGTATGCCTTTACCAGGGAGCTGGAAGAGGATGTAAAGCACAGCGGAATCTCGGTCAGTATGGTTCATCCGGCCCCCATCAAAAGCATTGTGCAGCAGATGGAAAGCTTAGGCCGGATTTTTGAAGAGGATATTCAATCCCTTGCCCCGGGCCTGATTGCAGCAAAAGCAGTCAAAGGCATGTTACGTGGTGATCGCCTCATTATCCCCGGCCTTCGTAACAAGATCCTGTTCTATTTGAACCGGCATGCCACCTCCTGGTTCAGACGGGTGGAGGAGTCCCTAGACTCGGGCCTCCAGCCTTCCACCTGAGCTTATTCATAGCGAAGCGATATTCCCGGATTCTGACGGCTGGCCCTGATGGCATGAAAGCTTACGGTAGCCAGGGCAATGATGAAGGCCATTATTCCGGCAACTGCAAATACCCAGTAAGGAATATCTATCCGGTATGCAAAGCCTTCCAGCCATTTCTTCATGGCCCACCAGGTAAGTGGCCAGGCAATGAGGTTGGCCAGTAAGACCCATTTGGTGAAATCGAGGGACAGGATCCCCAGAATGTTTCGCGTGGTGGCTCCGTTGGTTTTCCGGATCCCGATCTCCTTGGTCCTTCTCTCTGCCATAAAGGAGGCCAGACCAAACAGTCCCAGGCAGGAAATAAAAATTGCTATGGCCGCAAATATATACAGGAGGGAGCGAGTCTGTTTTTCATTGTTGTAAATGGCCTCGTAATGTTCATCCAGAAACTCATACTGGAAAGGAATTTGCGGGACCTGTTCTTTCCACTGCTCCTCAAGGACCTGTATTACCTTGCTGCTTTCTTTTCCATGGTACCTGATACTCATGTATCTGGGTGTGGACCATCCCGCACTACCCAGAAGCATCATGCCCAGGGGCCTTACCGCTGTGTGTTTCGACTCCCAGTGATGATCCTTTACCACCCCGATCACCTCATGGGGCAGCTCCCGGTCGCCCCACAAGTAGAAGGTCATTCCGATGGGATCAGTAAGTCCGAGATCGCGCACTGCGGTTTCATTCAACACGAGCTTTGTGGTGTCCGAACCATATTCTTTTGAAAAGTAACGTCCTTCCACCATTTCAAGGCCCATCACATCTTTATAGCTCTCATTGGTTATGGTTGCATTTAAGGAGAAATTAGCATCCACCCCCTCGGCACCGAATCCCCAGTTGGTATTCTTGTCCCCGGGCACATGGGAGGAAAGCGCCACCTCCTGGATCTCAGGAACTGCCCTGAGTCTATCCTGCCATGTTTCCAGATTATCCACATAATGGATATCGGGCACCAGGATGACCTGTTCCTTATTAAAGCCCAGGGAATCATCCATTATCAGGCTTACCTGTTTCTGGACCACAAAGGTGGCAGCAATAAGGAAGATAGCCACAGAAAACTGGAAGAGCACCAGGATATTCCTGAACCAACTCCTGCTTTGCTTCACCCCCTCATAACCCAGGGATGCCACCGGTGAAAATCTGCTCATATAGAGTGCAGGATAGGTTCCGGACAGCAGGCCAACAATAATGGCCAGGACCAGCAGGCCGGGAACCACAAGAAAATTATCCAGATAATGCAGACTGATCTCTTTGCCGGTGAAATTCTGAAATGATCCCATCAGGGATTCTACCAGGCCCATGGCGAGGATCAGGGACAGGATGCTGATGATGACTGCTTCAGCAAAAAACTGTTCCCTGAGAAGTCCGGGGCTTGCACCATTAGTCTTACGAACGCCCACCTCCCTGGCCCGGATGGAAGAAGAGGCAGTGGTCAGGTTCATAAAATTGATGCAGGCCACCAACAGCACCAGGAGGGCCACAATGGTAAAGATCCGGACATAGGCAATGTTGCCGTTGGGTTCAAACTCCCCGTTCAGGTCCGATCCCAGGTGGATCTCCCGGATATGCTGCAGGTAGTATTTCCAGTAGTTTTCCTCGTCGGCAAAGTCAAAGTACTCACCGTTGAACAGGTATTTGTTAATGAAATCGGGAAACTTGGCCTCGAGGTCCTCCTGCGGGAAGCCTGGCTCCAGCCTCATGTAGGTCTCGAAATTATTGGCAAACCACTGATCTCCATTATAGAATCCATCTGCGGAGACCAGGGAGAGCAACATATTAAAATGGAAATGTGCCTGCGCCGGGATATCCTCATAAACACCGGTTACTGTAAGAGGAATGGTATCCCTGTATAGAAAGGTCTTTCCCATGGCCGGTTCATCCCCGAAGTACTTATGCGCAGTACTCCTGTCAAGCAGTGCCTGTCCGGGTTCATTCAAATGTTTTCCCGGCGATCCTTCCACAAAGTTCAGGGTAAAGATATCGGTAAATGAGGAATCGACCATGGCCGCATTTGGCTCATTAAAGATGCGGTCTCCGATCCTGAAGGTCTGCGACCTGTCCGCAATACGGGTAATGGCCCTTATCTCCGGGAATTCCTCGTACATGGCCGCAGGCAGTGGAGCCGGAGTCCAGGTCTGCCTGATCTCCGTATTTCCAAACTGGGCTTCCACTCCAATTCTGTAAATGTCGTCGTAATGCTCATTGAAGGTATCGTAATTTAGCTCGTAGTTCACATAGAGCATAATCAGTACAAAGCAGGCAATCCCGATGGCCAGACCGGAAATGTTCAGGATGGAAATTAGAAGGTGCTTCCGGATATGGCGGAATGTGACTTTGAAGTAATGCTTGACCATCGTAGCAGTTTTTGATGATATCTTCAATAGACATGCCATATTGTTTATGTTGCTCATTTTGTGGTTTATATAGATTTATTCTGTTAGCTAAAATGGAAATAAATGCTCGCTTTTAATGCATCCGGGCGTTCGATATTGGTGCAGTTTGTATGACTTGCCGGAAAAGCATACATTCGTATATGCTCTATCTGTAAATGACTCCTCCGAAAATATTGATCATCGATGACGATCACGATGTGCTGCTCACGGCACGCATGTTTCTGGAACAGCTCGAATTTGAGGTGAGTGTCCTTTCTGACCCCGAAAAAATTATAGCCCAACTCCGGAAGGAGCCCTATGATGTGATTTTGCTGGATATGAATTTCCACAGGGGAAATACGGAAGGGGAGGAAGGAATCAGGTGGCTGGAAAGCATCAGGGCCCAGGATAACCAGGCGGTTGTGATCCTGATGACCGCATTCGGAGATGTGGAACTGGCAGTAAAAGGGATCAGGGCAGGTGCCTTTGATTTCATCCTGAAACCCTGGCAGAATGCCAAGCTTCATGCCTCCATTTTATCCGCTTTAGAATTAAAACAGACCCGGGAGGAGAAAGAGAAATACAGGAATGTCGCCTTAACCCTGGGGAATGACGATGATCTGCCTTTTATGCAGATCCTGGGAACATCGGATGTCATGGAAAAGTTGAAGGAGAATATCCGGATTGTGGCTCCAACCGATGCCACCATCCTTATCCTGGGAGAGAACGGTACCGGCAAGGAGATGGTGGCCCGCAGCATACACAGATTGTCCGGTCGAGGCAAAGGCATGTTTATTGGTGTGGATATGGGCGCCATCCCGGAAACCCTGTTCGAATCAGAATTGTTCGGGCATCAGAAAGGTTCTTTTACCGGGGCCATCCAGGACAAGCCAGGAAGGTTTGAACTTGCAGAGGAGGGAACCCTGTTCCTGGATGAGATCGGCAACCTGCCCGTGACCATGCAGACCAAGCTGCTCACCGTGCTGGAGCAGAGGACCATCAGGCGTATAGGCTCCCAAACAGATGTCCCCTTGAACATGAGGCTGATTTCAGCAAGCAACCAGCCGCTTCACCGGATGGTAGAGGAGGGATCCTTTCGCCGCGATCTATTGTATCGCCTGAATACCATCGAACTATTGGTTCCTCCCCTTAGAGAACGCCTGGAAGATATCCCTTTGCTTGCCGGGCATTTTTTAAATGAAGCCTGTCGCAAGTACGGAAGACAGGGACTTGAAATTAGTAAAAGGAGCATGAAACAACTCCAGCAATACCATTGGCCCGGGAATGTACGCGAGCTGCAAAACACCCTGGCCAGGGCAGTGATTATGAGTGAGGATAAACAGGTCCGTTTTGATCAGCTGGGCCACGGGAATGGAACAGGTGCAAGCGGAGTCACCATGAATATTGAGGAGAATGAAAAGCTATTGATACAGAAGGCACTCCTTAGCAATAAAGGAAATGTAACCCGGGCAGCAGCTGATCTGGGGATTGACAGGAATGCACTATACAGGAGAATGAAAAAATATGGCATTCAATAGATACATCCTGAGGATCTCCCTGCGCCTGGTGTTTATCTTTTTAGCCATGCTGGCGCTGGCGCTGGTAATCGGGGACCAGGCCAGGCTATTCACTGTCCTGGGTGTTTCCCTGCTCCTGCTTCTGTTGATCCTGGAATTGTTTCGCACCGTCGCCCGCACAAACAATATCGTAGAATCCCTGCTCGACTCCATACGCTTTGACGACTTCAACAAAACCATCCGGAACAAAGCGGCCGGACTCGGATTTGAAGGACTGGCCGATTCGGCCCAGGAGATCATCAGGGCCATTGCCGCTGCAAAGATTGAGAAAGAGACGCAATACCAGTACCTGCGAACCATCCTGGAACACATTCATACCGGAGTTATTACCCTGAATGAGGAACATGAACCTGAAATGGTCAATCCGCTTGCTCTGAACACCCTGGCCATGTATGGTAGCAGAAAGCCTTCCTGGTCTGAAATCAGAAAGCATGCTCCACGGTTCACCCAGGCTGTTGAATCCATGGGAGATGCTGGTAGACAAATGATACGCCTTCGTACGACACCCACCGGAAAACAATTGCTGATTCTGGTAAATACGGTAAAAATAGGGAGTGCTCCGGTAAAGATCATCACCTTTCAGGACATTGAACCGGAGATTGAACAAAAGGAGATGGAATCCTGGCAGACGATCAGCCGGATCATGGCTCATGAGATCATGAATAGTCTGACTCCGCTCTCCTCCCTTACAGAAACAGGCATCATGCTTCTTGAAGACGAAGGAACCCCAAAAAGTGTGAAAGAGATCTCCCAAAAAACCGTAAACAACCTGCATACGGCTCTGAAAACCATTTCCGGACGGAACCGGGCCTTAACTGAGTTTATCGAGTCTTACCGACAGTTATCCCGATTGCCCCTGCCGGAAAGGAAGGAGCTGTTACTGTCTGAAATTCTGAAGGAAATAAAAACCTTGTTTGAGATCCCCTGCAGGGAGAAGGGAATTACTTTTACGATCCAGCCTGGTCCCGACAAGCTCCGGATCATGGCAGATGAGGACCAGTTAAAGCAGGTTTTGATCAATATGGTAAAAAATGCCTCGGAGGCCATGCCTGACAATCAGGAACCGGTCATTCTGATCTCGGTCAAAAGAATACTGGACCGGATATCCCTGGAGATCTTCAACTCAGGGAGAGCCATTCCCCCCGATGTGCTGGAAAAAATTTTCGTTCCCTTTTACTCCACCAAAGCAGAAGGCTCGGGGATCGGTTTAAGTCTTTCCCGCCAGATTATCAGCAATCATGGAGGACAGATTCTGGTGGAATCGAAAGAGGGAAAAGGGACAACCTTTAAGATCATGTTGCCGGTAAGTGATTAAGATTTGCAGATGCATACCATTCTTCGTAATTTATCTCTTCAAAAAAATCACAACATGAGCAACGAAAGCATCAATTTTAACAAGATCTTGAAAGAATCCCGGGAAACCCTGTTAATGCCAAAGGGATATTTTCAAACCATGTCCCTCTCAGGGGGGCTTGCCGAACCTTTAATTAAAGCGGCCATTTACGGAACGCTGGCCGGCTTATTTGCCTTATTATGGAGTGTGCTTGGTTTGTCTGCCATGGGGGCAGGCCTGCTGGGTGGGGCCATAGGTATTATGTCTTTGATCTGGTCAATCGTTGGAGCGATCATTGGCCTGTTCGTAGGTGGAGTCATTATGCTGATCATCTCGGCCATCTGCGGCGGCAACACTGATTTTGAGGCCAATGTCCGGGTTTCCGCTTCCTTAATGGTGCTCTACCCTGTCAATGCTTTCCTGGGCTTTTTCTATGGAATCAATTTCACCCTGGGTGGAATTGTAGCGCTTGCCGTCAGTATTTTTGGCCTTTACCTGTTGTATCATGCTGTTATAGAGGCCCTGAAGGGGAAAGAATCCAGTGCGCGAATTGTGGTCATAGTGCTCCTGGTCCTTGCCCTCATAGGCTTCTTCGGGGGCAGAAAGGCCTCAAAATCCCTGCGGGATTTTTCTGACATGTATCAGGAAGAACTGGTGGAGTAATTCTTTCCGCTTACTTTTCCATGATCCGTTCTGCCATGAAATTTTTTCATTGGTTTATATGTGGGCTCAGTCTGGCCCTGATCTCCGGATGTTCGGAGAACCCCATGGACCCGGATAATTCCGAATTCAATAGCATTTACTCGGGTGACCGGCTTAACCGGGTGGCTTTCCCCCTGGGGGGGATGGGTGCCGGGATGATCTGTCTGGAAGGTACCGGAGCCATCTCTCATGTTTCGGTGAGGCATGAACCGGATGTGTTTCATGAGCCCTTTATGTTCGGGGCCATGGCGGTCAAAGGCCTGAATCAGGGAACTAAAGTCCTGGAGGGCCCGGTACCGGAACGAAAACTCTATGGAGCCCCGTACACCGGAAATGGAAGTTCGAACAGCAGCTATGGCTTCCCCAGGTTTGCAAAGGCCGAATTCCTGGCTCAATTCCCCTTTGGAACTGTCTCCCTGAGCGACCCTGATATCCCGGTGGACGTAAGCATCAGGGGCTGGAGTCCCTTTCATCCTGCCCAGGAGGATCTCTCCTCCCTGCCCCTGGCTGCCCTGGAATATACCTTTACCAACCGGACCGACTCCACCCTGGAAATAGTCTTCTCCTACCATGCGCAGAATTTTATGCGTATTCAGAATAAGAATCAGTGGGGCAGCCACTACGAAAACCGGGGACAAAGCGTGCAGCGTACCGGGAACGGATTTATACTTTCGCAGTCCTGTTTGCCCGATAAACCTCACTACAAAGGAGATTTTTCCATTACTACCCTGGAAGATGCCACCGTGGATTCAAGGTGGTTCCGGGGAGGGTGGTACGATGGGCGCACCATGCTGTGGAACGACATTAAAAGTGCCAGGCCCGTATCGGATACCGCATGCACTGGTTCAGATAATTCCTCCCTCTATGTCCCCTTCTCCCTGGATGCCGGGGATACAAAAACCATTCATCTGCTGATGGCCTGGTATGTGCCCCACTCGGATCAGCGCTTCGGGGGCATCCCCCCTGTAAAGGGTTCCCCTTCCTGCGACCCGGGAACCGGATGTTGTTCGGTGGATTATACCTCCCAGTTCTATGAGCCCTGGTACTCCGGAAAGTTCTCCGGAATTGATGAATTAAGCCGGTACTGGAAAACAAACTATCAGAACCTGCTGGATAAGGCCGAACGCTTCAGTTTTACCCTGTTTGCCTCGGACCTTCCGCCTGAAGTGCTGGAAGCGGTATCTGCCAACCTGAGTATCCTGAAATCACCTACGGTCCTGAGGCAAAAAAATGGAGCCCTCTGGGCTTTTGAAGGCTGCTTTGATGATGGGGGCGGATGTTGCCACGGTTCCTGCACCCATGTCTGGAACTATGCCCAGGCTATACCGCATCTCTTTCCTCATCTGGAAAGGAGCCTCAGGGAGACCGAATACCTGCAAAGCCAGGATGAGACAGGGCATCAGAACTTCCGTTCCGCCCTGCCCATCCAGTTTACCGATCATGGCTTTCATGCGGCAGCTGACGGCCAGCTGGGAGGGATCATGAAGGCGTATCGTGACTGGCGCATCTCAGGAGACACCCCGTGGTTAAGATCCCTCTGGCCTGGCATCCGTTCGAGCTATGAATACTGCTCAAACAGCTGGGATCCGGATAAAAAAGGCGTGCTGGTGGAGCCGCACCACAATACCTATGACATCGAATTCTGGGGACCGGACGGCATGTGCAGCAGCATTTACCTGGGCGCCACACAGGCTATGGCGGAAATGTCCCGGGCACTGGGTGAGGATGAGACTTCCTACCGGCAACTCCTGAACCGGGGAACCGGATATCTGGAAGAGGAGCTTTTTAACGGTGAGTACTTTATACAGAAACCTGCCTGGAAGGGGCTGCGAACTCCGTCTCCCGAGGAACATCTGGAGGCCACCTGGAACATCTCCTACAGTGAGGAAGCCTATGAATTAATGAAAAAGGAGGGCCCCAAATACCAGTATGGGAACGGATGTCTGGCAGACGGGATTATCGGGGCCTGGTTTTCTGCCGTGTGCGGATTACCCGAGTTCCTGGACCGGGACAAAGTCCGCAGTCACCTGAATTCCATTCACCGCTACAACTTCAGAACAGAGCTCTCGGACCATGTGAATCCACAACGACCCGGATTTGGAGCGGGGAAGGATGGGGGATTGCTCCTTTGCACCTGGCCCGCAGATGATCAGCCCTCCCTGCCATTCGTTTACAGCAATGAAGTCTGGACGGGGATTGAGTACCAGGTGGCCTCTCACCTGATGATGTGCGGGGAAGTTGAGAAGGGACTGGAGATTGTCCGGGAAGTCCGCAGAAGGTATGACGGAACCTTCCGAAATCCCTTTAATGAATATGAGTGTGGTCACTGGTATGCCAGGGCCTTGTCCAGTTATGCACTTATGCAGGGGCTAACGGGTCTCTTTTATGATGCCCTGGATAAGACCCTGTATATAAACTCTCAGCTGGGGGAAAACTTTCAGTGTTTTATCTCTACCGAAACCGGCTATGGATTGGCCGGTCTGAGAAAAGGAGTGCCTTTCCTGGAAGTGGCTTATGGAGAGATTGAGGTGGATAGATTTGTGAACCATACGAAGTGATCAGGAGCGGGAGACCTGGAAGCCGGTCTTTGAAACAGTGAATTCCACGAACCTGGCGCGGGGATTGGGTGGATTTGATTCCAGATTCTTTTTTGCCCGAAGGGCAGCTTCTGCAGATTTGGCAAACATCATCAGGTAACCGCCACCCCCTGCTCCCAGGAGCTTGTAAGCCAGCAGGTAATCAGCTACCCGTTCCGTTATATCCCTGATCACCAACGGATTGGTGCCCTCATCCAGTTGCTGGTTCATCGACCAGCTGGTGGCAACTTTTTCTGCCAGCCCCTCATAATCATTGCCCAGAATCGTTTCGAAAGTCTCCTGCGCATGAATCTTCATTTCCTGAAATATGGCCAGATGGCTGGAAGAATTCAGGAACATGGCCTTAACAATCTCCCCCAGAATATCATGTGCCACGCGGGTTACCCCGGTATAGTAGAGTAAGATCATATCCCGGGTCTCACGATTGGCAAATAGCTGTTCGGGCAACCATTTAATTTTTGGGCTCTGCCTGATACCTGCATCCGTTTCGATCAGTTTAAGCCCTTCAAAAATTCCCCCGAACTGGTCCTGCCAGCCTCCTCCGGTGGTTAACATCTGTTCCAGGATCAGGGTCCGGTAGGCAATGGCGTGTTTATCCCAGCCCAGGGCACAAAAATCACTCAGGGTGCCCAGCACGGTGGCGGCCAGATTTGAGCTGGTTCCAAGCCCCGAACCCTTTGGAATAGCCGCCAGCAGGGACATCTCAATCCCGCAGCCAAATTCTTTCAGCTGCTTCTTCAGATCCGGATACTGCCTCCGGGAAAAAGTGGAGCCAAAACCGGCCAGCACAAGCGCCGCCTTGGGAATGGAAAAACCTCCTTCCAGCTGATCATAACTATTCAAGTCTTCAAAACTATGGATCTCAATCTTCTCTCCCAGGTCAATGGAACGAAGAACGATCTTTGGCTCGGCAAGGGGGCGTGCATATACCTGCAGGGGAAGTTGTCCATTTAGCTCCACCGAGAGATTGACCACCTTTCCTCCCTCCATGATGCAAAAGGGAGGCGTATCCGTCCACCCCCCGGCCAGATCAAGCCTTACGGGGCTCCTTCCCCACAATATCTGATCATCCAGGACATTCCTGCTGGGATGTACCGGTTCTGCCTTCAGTGTTTGGATCATCTCCTTCCTGAGTATCCCGAATGCCTGCTTCTCATATTGCTGAGCATGCTCCCTGTTTCCCGCCACCCTGGCCCGGAGCATGGAATCGTTAATCCGTTTGGCAAGTGGTTCCTCAGGGGAGAGTGCAGCAGGCAGTTCCAGACCGGCTTCCCGGTATTCGCTTGCTGTTTTCTCCAGGTCAAGAAAATAGAAGATGCTTTTGTGGTGATTGGCAGCCAGCCTGGGCAGGCTCCGGAGCCTCAATGCTTCTCTTTGCCGGTAAAACTTTTCCACATTGGCCTTATCAGCCAGCTCCTTTGCAGAGAGACGCTGCGAATTTATCCATCCGTAAGCCTGGGATCTTTTATCCAGGATCTCCTTCAGGATCTTTTCTAAACTTTCCAGCCTTCCAAGGGGAAACAAAGGCAGCTCGTAGATGGAAATACCCGGGTCCAATCCCGCCGATGCCGGGCTTATGTGCCTTTGACTCAACCATTGTTCCAGGATCTGGTTCATCCAGGCAGCTCCCATATCCAGGGAGTCCCTGAATTCATCCCCATATCCATAGATCCGCAGGCAGTATTCCTCTTCCCCGACGAGTACCAGGTCGATGCAGAGGCCTTCAGGCAGTTCCAGCTCCCAGGAGTTTAAAGGAATCCCGGTAAGAATATGATGATTCGACAGTTTCCAGGTCCGGGGTATGTAACTGTTTTCGATCCAGATATGGTGGTTATCCTCGTTGAACTTTACTTTCACCTCGGCGTTCTGCTGAAATATGGAGGGATGGTGATCCGAGTCCCTGGAATATTTCAGGCGCTGATCGGTGATCCGGTTTTGAAGCCGAAGCGAGGATTCCAGCAGGTCGCTGTTACTTCCAAAATGGTAGAACTCTCCCTGGTGCAGGGGAACCAGCTTCACTGACAGATTCGCAAGCTCCCGGTCCGTAGATTCCGATTCCTCACCAAAGGCGGTCAGCATATCCGTATAGAGATCATAATAACCCGGGGTGCCTGCCACAAAGGCCTGTCTTTTTTTATTCCAGCCCGATCTTTTCATCAGGATACGGGTGGCCTTGTTATTCATCATCACGATCCCTGAATCCATCAGGTAAAAATAATCCTGTGCCAGCGCTCTTAACTCCTCCTCCGCAGGTTTCTGTTTCACAAAAGCCAGACTATCCTGCTGGTGCCGGGGACTGAAAAATACTCCATGTCGCGCAGCAACCCGGTCTTCCACCCAGATCCCAAACAGCAATACATCTGCTTCAGGAAGCTTATGAAACCGGTCCGATGAAAAAAACATCACATCCCCGCTTCCAACCAGGGTCGTATAACTTCCGGGAGCTTTTTGCAGAATCCGTTCGTAAAAGGCAGCCTGAAAATCAAGTAGGTTCTGGTCCAGGTATTGTCCTTTGGACCATCTGAACACGGGCAGGGGCAAAAGGGATTTCCCATAGGCGGCATAGGCGGGCAACCTTCGGCTCTCTCCCCCGGAGTGAATCAGCAATCGCCTTTCCTCCTGCAACCATTCCTCCAGCGACCCTTCAAAGGCGGAGGCTCTGTAAGCTGACCATAAGAGATACGCACTTCCTCCCCCGGAGCCCAGCTTTTTCCCGCCGGGATCGGAGCCACAGAACCAGGAATCCGGATTTTTCTTTTCCAGACGGTGGAACCGTTCTGTCATCCCAGCCGGAAGTGTAATCAATCTCTGCATAGCCATTAAGGTCTGGTGCAGCCCTATTTTTCGATGATAGGAGTAAGTACCATGTTCCTGTAACTCACCGTGCCATGATCGCCCTGCAGGAGGATCGGCCCCGGAGAAAACTGGTCGGAGGTCAAAGCACCTCCTGTTACACCTTTTACCGGCTGATTATCAATGATGGTCTTTCCATTCAGTTTAACGGTCAGATGCCTTTTGAACAGGGTGATATCCATCTTCTGCCACTCACCGGCCGGTTTCTCTGCTGCCTCGGAGGGAGTAATCCGGCTGTAGAGGCCCCCCATATTGTGCGAATCCAGTTCCTTCCCATAACTATCCATGACCTGAACCTCATAGATTCCGCGAAGATAGACCCCGCTGTTACTGCCTTCGGGCACATTGACCTCCAGCTTCAGATTAAAATCTTCAAAAGTGTCTGTGGTTCTGAGATTCCCATAGGTGATATGAGCCTCGCCCGGGCTTTGAACCGGATGGTTAAGCAGGACGCCGTCTTTGGCTTTCCACCCGTTTGTTGCCGTTGTTTCAGCCAGTTCCCACCCTTCCAGGTCTGTTCCATTAAAAAGCTTTACAGGATCACCAAACATGGACTTTTTCAGTTTTGGAGCCTCTCCCTCCGGAGGAATACGCTTTCCGGTAAAAAAGACGGTCTCCATCCCGATGCCGTCCCTGTTGGGAAAATTGGCAACACCCTCTATCTGGTTCTCCCCCTTTTTGGTCACCTGGAACCACTGAATGGGGTGAAGTTTCCTGTCTGCTTTCCCGGCAATCTTTTTCACCACATCCCGGCCCTGAACCAGGAGCAGGGTCTGTTCAGTAATCATGGTAAACTCAACGGGGCTTACACTTCCCCAGCGCCACAATAGATCGGCATCCAGATATCCGTTCTCCTGCCGCACTTCCAGCCAACCGGCCCTGTTGTTGTCGTAATCGAGAGTCAGTGCCCACATTCCCAGGAAGGGCTCTGCCGAATCCTCCTGTGCAAAAGATTGTCCCTGGAACCCGCAAAGGAGCACCACCAGTATGCTTGCTATAGAATTTCTGTATTTCATGAAATGAGCTTGTTTAGTTAATAATCAGTTCTCTTCCAAAGGTACTTTTTAGGTTGAAAACTCCTTTCAAACAGAAGGGCAAATATCCTTAATATTAATAAAAAAATATGCGGAGACGTTCGTTTGTAAAATCTTCATCCATCGCCCTGGCCGGGGCCGCTGGCCTGACACCGGCAAAAGCCGTAATTCAGGCCTTCACCAATTACGGCATTACCCCGTCCCTTAATGCCTATAGTTTTAACCGTGCATTGCTGGAGGAGGGAATGAGCCTGCAGGAGCTGTTTATTACTGCTGCCAGGCTTGGATTTTCGTCCCTTGACCTCACGGCCTACTATATCCCCGGCTATCCCGAAGTACCTGTGGATGAAGCCTTGTATGAGATCAAAAGAATGGCTTTCAGGACCGGGATCTCCTTCTCAGGAACAGGGGTCAGGAATGATTTCACCCTGCGGGATCCGGAAGCGCTGGCCCGGGAAATTGATCTGGTGAAACGGTGGATCGTGGTTGCTTCCAAGCTGGGGGCCCCCAATATCCGGGTATTCGATGGGAAGGCTCCATCCTCGGGAGACAGGGCCTCTGCCACGCATCAACAGGTGGTGGACGCATTCCGGGAATGTTCCCGCTTCGGGGCCAGACATGGAGTGCATGTCGCCTTTCAAAACCACCATGATTATCTGAAAAGCACCGATGAGATTATCCACATCATGCAAAGAGTCGACTCGGAATGGTTCGGCCTGATGCTGGATACAGGCAGTGTTGTCGGGTCCGATCCCTACCTGGAAATCGAAAAATTAATCCCTTATGCCGTCACCTGGCAGGTCAAGGAGACTATTCGCAGGGGCGAGTCATGGGAAGAACTGGATGTCAAGCGCCTGGTTGACCTTCTTCATAAACACAAGTATCAGGGCTTCCTCCCCATCGAAACCCTCGGGGAGGGTGATCCCAGGAAAAAAGTTCAGGCCCTCTTCCAGAAGGTGTCAGCATACCTGTAAGGCGCTTTAACCAAGGCTTAGTTCTCCCCAGCCTTTGCGGTAAGTTCTCCTGACAAACTGGTTGGCCTGCTCAAAATTGGTAATCCGCATATTAGGCCCGTCCCACTTATATTTGATATATCTTCCGGGAAAAACAAAGGATTCCATCTCCCCGTATACCGGATCC
>Ga0316201_10000590_pt1 | contig 21247 bp, 19 predicted proteins | sample CS6wburrow_MG_FD_204516 | JGI IMG/M metagenome (GOLD analysis project Ga0316201, IMG submission 204516) | Coastal sediment microbial communities from Delaware Bay, Delaware, United States - CS-6 worm burrow | ecosystem: Environmental > Aquatic > Marine > Coastal > Sediment | place: USA... | reverse complement strand
AGGCCGAAAAGTGCGTCTTTTTAGAGCACGTGCACCAAAGCGGCCGGTTCGCAATCTCGATATTCATCTGGCAATGCACTTACTGCTCAGCCCAATTCAATATAACCTTGCCCGACTGCCCCGTCTGCATCACCTCGAACCCTTCTTCGAATGCCGAATAATCGAACCGATGGGTGATCACCGGAGCGATATCCAGGCCCGACTGAAGCATCACCGTCATTTTGTACCACGTTTCATACATCTCGCGACCGTAGATCCCTTTCAGGGTCAAACCGTTGAATACCACCTGGTCCCAGTCGACGCTGGTGTGGCGCGGCAGAATACCGAGCAGAGCGATTTTGCCGCCGTGGCACATGTTGGCCAGCATATCCTGCAGGGCACTGGGGGTTCCCGACATTTCCAGGCCGATATCGAATCCTTCTTTCATCCCCAACGTTTTCTGGGCATCGGCGATGGTCTGGTGTTTCGCATTGATGGTGAGAGTGGCGCCCAGCCTGGTGGCCAGGTCGAGACGATACGGTACCACATCGGTTACCACTACATGGCGGGCGCCGGCATGGCGGGCAATGGCCGTTGCCATGCAGCCAATGGGGCCGGCACCGGTGATGAGCACATCCTCACCCAGGCAGTTAAAAGAGAGCGCCGTGTGGGTGGCATTGCCGAGGGGGTCGAAGCAACACAGAATATCGGTGTCGATGGCGGGGTCGCAATGCCAGACGTTGGTCACCGGAATGGAGAGATATTCTGCAAAACAACCTGGCCGGTTGACACCCACTCCACTGGTATTATTGCACAAATGCCGTCTACCGGCCAGACAGTTGCGACACCTGCCGCAGACCAGGTGCCCCTCGCCGGAGACGAGGTCGCCAGGGGCGAAATCGTGGACGTTGCTGCCGATGGCGGCCACCCGCCCCACAAATTCGTGCCCGGTCACCATGGGTACCGGAATGGTCTTCTGGGACCAGGTATCCCACTGATAGATGTGCACATCGGTGCCGCAAATGGCGGTCTTTTCGATTTTGATCAACACATCGTTGATGCCGTGATCGGGAACCGGAACATCCTGGAGCCATAGGCCGATCTCCGGCTTGGCCTTGACCAGCGCTTTCATCATCCGGGCCATCGATATACCTCCTCTTTATGCGTCTGTGCTAACCATCGGTGACCATGGTTCAGGCAGGGTGCTGCTGTGGCTATCCGACAAAAGGCCGCCGCAGAATCGTGTCTTTCTGCCAGCGGGTGTCATGGCGCTCCGGGTATTGAAGGGTATAGTGCAGCCCGCGGCTCTCTTTACGGTGCAGGGCACATTTGATCACCAGGTCGGCCACTACGGCGATGTTGCGTAATTCGATGAGATCCGGAACGACTTTGAAATTCCAGTAGTACTCCTGGATCTCGTTGAGGATGATTTCAATCCTGCGCTGGGCGCGGGCCAGGCGCTTGTCCGAGCGCACGATCCCGACATAGTTCCACATCAGGCGCCGGATTTCATCCCAGTTGTGGGTCACCATGATCATTTCGTCACTGTCCGAGGTGCCGGAATCATCCCAGGGCGGCGGGTGGGGCAGGGGATTGAACTTCCCTGCCTGGAGGTCTTCGATGACCTGCTGCGCAGCTGCGTCGGCGTAGACCAGCGCCTCGAGCAGTGAATTGCTGGCCAGCCGGTTGGCGCCGTGCAGGCCGGTGCAGGCGGTCTCCCCGACGGCATAGAGATGCCGGATATCGGTGCGGCCTTTCATATCGGTCACCACACCGCCGCAGAAATAATGGGCGGCAGGGACCACCGGTATGGGCGATCGGGTGATGTCAATGCCGAAGGAACGGCATTTCTTGTAAATATTGGGAAAGCGGTCGGTAATAAAATCCGCCGGCTTGTGGGAAATATCCAGGAAAACCGAGTCAGCGCCGCTTTTTTTCAGCTCGGTGTCAATGGCCCGGGCCACCACATCCCGACAGGCGAGATCCTTCAGGGGGTCGTAATCGGCCATAAAGGGCCGCCCGCCGGCATCCTTTAGAACGCCGCCCTCTCCGCGCACGGCTTCCGAGATGAGGAAATTCTTGGCATCGGCGTGATAGAGGCAGGTGGGATGAAACTGCACGAATTCCATGTTGGCCACCGTGGCCCCGGCACGATAGGCCATGGCCACGCCGTCACCGGTGGCGATGTCCGGATTGCTGGTGTACAGGTAAACTTTGCCTGCGCCGCCGGTTGCCAGCAGGGTAATTTTGGCGGCAACCGTCTTGACCCGGTTGGACTCGCGCTCCAACACGTACGCTCCGCAGCAGTGATCTTCGTGGGTGGTGGTGACCAGCCCGCGCTTCATGCGGGTAGACTGGGTAATCAAGTCGATGGCCATGTGATTTTCAAACAGGGTAATCTGCGGATGGCTGCGCACATGGTCCACCAGAACGCGTTCAACCTCCTGGCCGGTCATATCCTTGGCGTGGACAATACGATTTTGGGAGTGTCCGCCCTCCCGGCCCAGGTCGAAGGATGCGGCTTGGCCGTCGTCATCACCGGCCTGTCGGATATGGAAACGCACCCCCATATCGATGAGGGCTTGAATGCGCCGGGGGCCGCCGGTGACCACGTGCTTTACCACGTCGGCATTGCACAGGCCGTCACCCGAAGCCAGGGTATCCTCGATGTGCAAATCGAAGGAGTCCATCTGGCCAAACACCGATGCGATGCCGCCCTGGGCCAGGTTGGTGTTGCTGTCCATGGCCGCTTTCTTGGTGACCAGGGCAACTTTTCCAAATTGGGCCACTTTGATGGCAAACATCAATCCGGCAATGCCGCTGCCAATTACCAGAATATCGGTCTTTACGTCCGGCATGATTGCCCGCCTGCATAAGGGGGATGCTTAAAGTAACGGCGCCCTGCGTTTTGGCCTCTTGACGATAAAGCCGGTGATGAAGCCCAAAACGATCAAACCGCCACCATACAGCAGACCCGTATTGATTTCACTACTGTACAGCTGCTGCAGCTCTTTATCCAATTGATCTGCACGGGTTTTCGCATCGGTGGAATCCTTGAGGGCTTTTTGATAGCTGGCTTTGAGCTTGAGAAATTCTTGGGACTCTTTCTTGAGGGTCTCGTGGGCGGTAGTCAACTCGTTGAGATCTTTTTCTGTTTTGGCCAGTTCAGCGGTCAGCCCCTGGCCATCGGTATCTAGCTTGCTGGCCCGCTGCTGGAGGGCTTCATATTTTTCGACCACTTGGGCATGTCTTTTCTCCAAGCGTTCCAACCTCAGGTAGGCGGGCTCTTTGTCCGTCAGGTATCGGGTCAACACCCATCCCTGCTTGCCGTTGGACATTTGAACCTCTGTGTATTCATCCCCCGGTGTCAACACTTCCAGGGCCTTGCCCGCGGCAGGAAAAGCGATAATTTTACGGTCGGTTCCCGGACCGGTGCGCAACGTGATGGTGAGATCTTCGGAGACATATTTGGTCTCGGCTGCTCCTGTGGTGCTGAACATGAACAGAGACAGCAGAATGAGAATCACGATTTTGCTCGAACGTTTCATTGGCAACACTCCCATGAATAAAACCTGTTTTGGCTCCCCAGCGCCGGAATGTTTTGTATTCTTTGACAAAACCCCCCTGCCTGTCAATAATTTCTTTAATCGGCGAAAAGATTGTGGTATTTTGAAATCAATTGGAACGCACTCCCCAACCTTCGGTTTTCGTGATCGGTGGCCGTATGGAACCGGAATGCGGAGTGCATCGATGAATCAGGGTCATGATTGCATACGATTTAAAATGCCGCAACGGCCACTCCTTCGAGGGGTGGTTCAAAGACAGCAAGGCGTTCAACCAGCAGCTGAAGGCCGAACTGATTGCCTGCCCCACGTGTGATGACACGGCCATCACGCGCCTGCCGTCCACCTTTGCCATCAAAGGAACCCCCAACCTGCCCGCCGGCAAACGCCCTGTGCCCGACCCGGAAACCATGGCGCGGGCCATTGCCCATTATGTGGACCACAACTTCGACAACGTGGGGTCTGACTTTGCCACGGAGGCGTTAAAAATCCATTACGGCGTCAATGCTCCCCGCAACATCCGCGGTGTGAGCACTGCCCAGGAAGAGGAGACCCTCCGCAAAGAGGGCGTTGAATTTTTTAAATTCCCCGTACCGGCACCCCCCAACGCTCCAGATTCAGACGCGGAATCGGATAATTAAGCGGCGGTGTCTGAAAACCAAAAGTTGAATTTTAATCTAAATCCACTGGAACATCCGGGTTTAACCGCCACCCCAGCAAGGACCTGCGCCGGTTGGGGGCATCGGCCGTCACGGCCACCCGCACCGCTTTGGCCGAGCCCACAAGAATCACCATCTGCCGGGCTCTGGTCAGCGCAGTGTAGAGCAGGTTGCGCTGAAGCATCACATAGTGCTGGGTCGCCATGACCAGGATCACCACCGGGTATTCGGACCCTTGGGACTTGTGCACCGAAATGGCATAGGCCAGGGTCAGTTCGTCAAGATCGCTCTCTTCATATGCAACTTGCCGGCCGTCGAAGTCAACCCAGAGGGACCCCTGGCTACGGTCCACCCGGCATACAGTGCCGATTTCACCATTGAACACCGATTTGTCGTAATTGTTGCGCAGCTGCATGACCTTGTCGTCCATATGGAAAGGGGTCTCGTTGTCCGGGGAGGAATTGAGGGCCGCTTTGAGCTGACGATTGAGCGCCATGGTGCCCAGGGGGCCTTTGTGCATAGGGGTCAGCACCTGGATTTCCCTTGCGCTATCGATGTCGAGCTGTTGCGGTATCAAACGGGAGCAGAGGGAGACGACAGTATCTGCCAGTTTCTGCGGATTGATCTGTTCGATGAAGGTAAATTCTTTCAGGGGAGCATTTGCCGATTGGGCCGTTAATTGGGGCAGCTCCCCATTTCGCACGCAGTGGGCGGTGGCGACGATAGGACTTTGAGCGGCCTGACGAAAGACCTCCTTGAGTTCAAACGCCGGAACGACGCCGGAAGTGATCAAGTCCGAAAGAACCGTCCCTGGGCCCACCGATGGCAACTGGAACACATCTCCCACCAGAACCAAACCGGCCCGGTGGGGCAGCGCCCGAATCAGTCCCTCCATCAGCAAGAGATCGACCATGGAGGCTTCATCCACGATGACGGCGTCGATATCCAGGGGATTGTCCTGGTCGGCCTCGAAACCGCCTTCGGCAATGTTATAGCCGAGCAGTTTGTGAATGGTCGAAGCCCGGCGACCCGTGACTTCAGATACCCGGCGGGCCGCCCGGCCGGTAGGAGCGGCCAGCACGAAAGTCCGACCGGCGGCCCCCAGCACAGCGGCAATGGATCGAATCAGGGTGGTCTTGCCGGTTCCCGGCCCCCCGGTGACAATCACCAGCCGCTCGCTTAAAACGCGCTGCAATATCTCCAACTGCGTTTCGGAAAGTCGAATGGCAAGTTTGCGTAAAACGGTTTCCATGATGTGCTGGTCGTCTGGCCCTTCTCGGTCACCGGCGATGGTGAGCATGGCCAGCAGGCGGGCAGCGATGGTGGTTTCGGCGGCGTGGAGGGCGTGCAGATAGACGGGCGCCTGCGGCGCTGTTGGATCCAATACCACCAGTCCATCCTCGATCAGCTGATCCAGGGCGGATTGCACCGCGTGGTAATCCAATTCAAACTGGTCGCTGCAGCGTTCCTGCAATATTTTTTGGGAATAAAACAGATGGCCGTCCTCGGCGGCGGTTTCGAGAAGATGCCGCAGGCATGCCCTGGCCCGCTCGACATCGTCCATTGGTCCATCTGATTTTCGGACGATGGCATCGGCGATATGGAACCCGACCCTGGGTATCGCCTCGGCGATGCGATAGGGATCGTGCTGTAGGATATCCAGGGCCTCCGCTCCGTATGTTTTATAAATCTTTGCACCGTAGGCAGGCTTTATATCGTGGGCCTGTAAAAATTGCATTAAGGAGCGGATCGCATGGTGGGATCCCCAGGCTTCTGCGATGCGCCGGGCTTTGGTCGGGCCGATACCATGAACCTCTGCAAGGCGTTGCGGCTCCTTTTCCATAACGTTGAGTGTTTCACCCTTGAAGTGGGCTACCAATCGCTCCGTGATGGCGGGACCGATGCCGCTAATGACACCGGAGCTGAGATACCGGTGGATTTCCGCAGTATCCGACGGCAGCAGCACTTCGAACGTCTCGACCTTGAATTGCTCACCATAGCGGGGGTGGGTGGACCACCGGCCGCTCAACCGCATGGCTTCACCGGGCTGAACGCCTGGAAAGTGGCCCAGGATGGTGACCCTGTTCCCGGCGGCGGCAACTTGAAACCGTGCAATCATGAAATGGGTCTCTTCATTGCGGAAGGTGACGCGCTCGATTTGACCCTCGATCTGAGTGGGCAGTGGAGGCGGCATGGATCTATCGATCTGCAAAGATGCGATGGGGTTCCAATACAAGGATGCGGGCGGCATGGCTCAAATCATCGGCGACGGTGGTATTGATGCCTTCGGACATCAAGGCGTGTTCGGCCTCCCGCCCGCTGCCGGTTCGCACGAGGATGGTGGCGCCGCAACCGGCGTTGCGCCCACAATGGATGTCTTTGACATTATCGCCGATCATGACGGCGGAAGCTAAATTGATGTGATGGCGCCTGCCAGCCGCCAGTATCATGCCAGGCGCCGGCTTTCGGCAATCGCAGCCGTCATCCGGGTGGTGCGGGCAGTAGAAGATATCAACAATCCTGCCGCCGGCCGCCTCCACGGCCCGTTGCAGGCGCAGATGGATATCCTGGAGCACGGACAGGGGCACCATGCCGCGTCCGATGATGGACTGGTTGGTGATCAGAATGAGATGGTGGCCGGACCGGGTCAGTTCCACCATGGCCTCGAGGCTTCCCGGAAGAAACGCGAACTCCTTCCAACTTTTGATGTATTCCGGTGAATCGACATTGATGACACCATCGCGATCCAGAAATACAGTTCTTTCCAGAGCCATCCGTTATGCTTTCATGACCCTCGCGGACCGGTCGCAACGCCAGCGAGTGCAATTATGGGTTGAAGAAATCAGGCCCATTGCCAATAATTGCCTACGTACCACATCACAACGGTTTACACCACCAAACCAAGAGGAGACCTACCCAAGCCCACGCTCGACCCCGGTGCCGGAAACGGACGATACGACACGTCCCATCCGCCGACTGCAGAACAGGGGTTCGCCTTTACTTTTTTCAATGCGCCCACCTTTGATACGTCCAACTGGGGAGGCGGTTATTGCGCCCAAGTTAAGAGAGGCCTGCAATGCGGTCGATCTGCACTTATAAATCGGTGCTGCTGTCAATAGAAAGACGGCAGCAATCTGTACCAAAAAAGCAAACAGGGTATGGGCTTTCTTGGAAGTACAGATTCCCGCTATTGAGGATAACCCTCATAAACCGCATGGGGCGATATCGCGCCGGATTGCCCGATTTAACCGATTCGGTGTGTTAAGATACAATTCTAAACTCAACTTTTCGAGTTTCATGAGCGGCTTGCGCCGCGATAAAAAGGCGCTGAAGAGACGTTCTCGCGGCGCAAGCCGCTCCTACAGTCGGTTTTGGTCAGTTTTTGCCCGAAACCCGAAAGTTGAGCCTAAAATCGAATCCCGCAGGATTGAAACCATCAGCTCTGCAAATCGTCACCCTTTCAGCGAAAATTTGACTGAAGTGCGCGGTCTTTTTTCAGTTGAAATAATAATGCTCCTAATGAGTGGGACGTCTTCCTAATCTATGGTATGCTCCCAAGATGAAAATATATAGGACATCTACCGAATACAAAATAGTTCTCCTTCCATTTATTTTGGTATTTATCTCTTTTGTGCTGTTTGCTGTTGGCCAGGCTTTCGGAAAAATCGCCGAGGTGATTGCTTTATTATTTATTGCAGCGGTTTGGTACAAATATTTAATCACAACTCATACGGTGGAAATTAGTGACCAGAAGGCTGTAACCTTAAAAAGTTATCTCTCAACAATTGTAGTGCCGGGGAAAGATATAGAGAGACTACTAGATTACAACTTCTTTTTGCAGGTAGTGCATACGAACGGTCAAAACAGTTTAATCGCATTAATCAGTAATTTTGAGGCGCTCAAAGGCCATTTGAGGAATATTAATCAAAATATTCAATATGTTAGCTACGAAAATCTATTGAATAAAGAGCACAATAGTTGGACCCTGTATGTTAAGATGATGCTTCAATTTCTTATCTGCAGATAGGCTTCTTGTATAACCGGCGCATTCAGTGGAGCGCAATGAGCATGCGTCCACTGATGCCACCTGGTTGGCTTATAGAATGCATTTCCGTCCTATGAAAAACGGTATGGTTTCATTCAGGGATTTATCAGCCTTACTTGTAACTCAACTTGCGGCTTTCGGGCCAAAACAGACCAAAACCGACTGTAGAAGAGGCTTGCGCCGTGAAATCGTCTCTTCAGCGCCTTTTTATCGCGGCGCAAGCCGCTCCTACATGAAGCTCAGTTGAGTTGTAAAGGGACTTGACCGATGACCTATAACTTCGATCCTCAGCAATGGTATAACCGCGAAGTCCGGATGCTCGAACGGATGGCAGAGCGGGGCGAAATCGACGCGCAGGCCCACAGCGCCGCCGTGGAGGAGTTGGATCGACGCTATGACCAGATGGTTGATCGGCTCGATGGGACTTACCGAATTGAGTCTTCCCCCAAATCCGGTTAGTGCCGCCGCATGCAGGAGAAGAGTGACTGCAGAACATTACAGGACCAGCAAAGCCTGACGCCCTATGAACAGCACCGGTCCTTAGAGACAGCTTCTGAACAGACGGGTTGAAAGGGGCAGGGTCGCCCTGGTTCATCTTGGCGGGCTGGGTTTGGCACAAGGAGACCAATTTTTCTGTTTCTATTCGGCAACGAGAAATGTCTCCGGAAAGCCGTCGCGCACCAGCTCCTGTTCGTAGGCCACCGCTTCCTCCAGGTTGTTGCTGCGCCCCACACGGACCCGGTAAAAGGTTTGGCGGCCGTCGAAAAAGGTTGTCATGTGGGCATTCTTATACCGTTGGCCCAGCTTTGCCACAAGCCGTTCGGCATTGGCCCGTTCGGCAAAGGCCCCCACTTGAAAGGTAAAATTACCGGAGTAGTAATCGATGGGGACGTAGGCGGATTGTCCCCCGGTCGCGGTGGCCTGGCGCGGTGCCCCCAATGCCACGATCTTGACCCTGGCGGTCCCAGGGCCGACAATGCCGATTTCTTTTGCAGCCGTATAAGAAAGATCGATGATTCTGCCGCGCACAAACGGCCCCCGGTCGTTGACGCGCACATCGATGGTGCGGCCGGTGTGCAGATTGTGGACGCGAACATAGGTGCCCAGAGGCAGGGTTTTATGCGCCGCTGTCATGGCGTACATGTTATAGATTTCACCGTTGGCTGTTTTACGGCCATGAAACTTGCGGCCATACCAGGAGGCAATCCCAGTTTGTTCAAACCCTCTGGCATTGGGAATGGGCTGATACCAGGTGCCCAGTACCCGATAGGGTTTGGGGTGTCCCGGCGGCGTCGGCGGTGGCGGGGTATAACGGTCTGCGGCACACGCCCACAGGAGCAGAAGCAGGCAAATCAGGCCGATGCCTTGCCCGAAGCGGCAGCGGCTTGATCGGTAGCGGTCCACAGCGGTCATTTGGAAATGGCCAGCTTGATCACGTCCATCATCTTTTCGACAAAGTGGAATGTGATGTCACTGCGTACTTTTGCAGGCAAATCCTCCAAATCCTTTTCATTGTCTTTGGGCATAATGATGGTCTTGATGCCGGCACGGTGGGCCGCCAGCATTTTATCCTTGATGCCGCCCACCGGCAGAACCTGTCCCCGCAGGGTAATCTCGCCGGTCATCGCCAAATCTTTGCGGATCTTTTTGCCGGTCAGCAGAGAGACCATTGCCGAAAGCATGGTCACGCCCGCGGAGGGGCCATCCTTTGGAATGGCACCGGCCGGAACGTGCACGTGGATATCCTGGTTGGCGTAAAAATCTTCATCGACGCCAATCTGCTTGGCTCGGGACCGTATGAAACTCAGCGCCGCCATGGCGGACTCTTTCATCACATCGCCCAATTGACCGGTAAGGGTGAGCCCCTTGCTGCCCTTCATGCTGGTGGCTTCGATGAAAAGCAGATCACCTCCCACGGGTGTCCATGCCAGGCCCATGGCAACGCCCGGTGTAGTCATGCGGGCTTTAGCTTCGGAGGTGAACTTGACCGGCCCCAGGTATTCCGAGAGGTCGTCCACCTTGATGGCGGTCTTTTTGATGGTGCCCTCTGCAATTTTAGTGGCCACGCCGCGGCACACCGTGGCAATCTCTCGCTCCAGGTTGCGAAGGCCGGCCTCGCGAGTATACCCGGCAATGATCTTGCGAATGGCCCCGACGCTGATGGTGATCTGTTTGGCCGAGATGCCGTTTCCCCTCCGTTGACGCGGGACCAGGTAGCGCTGGGCGATTTTGACCTTTTCGTCCTGTGTATAGCCCAGCAGCTGGATCACCTCCATGCGGTCGCGCAGCGCCGACGGTATGGTGTCCAGGACGTTGGCCGTGCAGATGAACATCACCCTGGACAGGTCAAAGGCGACATCCAGGTAGTGGTCCGAAAAGGTATGGTTCTGTTCCGGGTCCAATACTTCCAGCAGCGCCGAAGAGGGGTCACCGCGAAAATCGCTGCCCACCTTATCGATTTCATCCATCATGAAGACGGGGTTGTTGGAGCCGGCCCGGCGCAATCCCTGGATAATGCGACCGGGCAGCGCCCCCACGTAAGTGCGCCGATGGCCACGGATTTCGGCCTCGTCGCGCACTCCGCCCAGAGAGATGCGATGGAACTTGCGGCCCAGGGCCCGGGCAATGGATGCTCCCAGGGATGTTTTTCCGGTTCCGGGAGGACCGGCAAGGCAGAGGATCGGCCCTTTGGAATCGGGCTTGAGCTTTCGCACGGCGAGATATTCGATGATACGGCGCTTGGGCTTGTCCAGGCCGAAGTGATCATCGTCCAACACTTTGCGGGCCTTTTTAATGTCCATGTTGTCTTTGGTGGACTTTTGCCAGGGCAGATCGGTGAGCCAGTCCAGGTAGGTTGACGCCACCGTATATTCTGCCGATGAAGGGTGCATTTTGGCCAACCGGTCCAATTCCCGCTCGGCCTCCTTGACGGCCTCTTCGGTCAGGCCGTTCTCCTGGATCTTGGCTCGATATTCATCGATCTCGACGGTGCCCTCGTCGGCTTCCCCCAGCTCTTCCTTAATGGCCTTAAGTTGCTGGCGCAGGTAATACTCCCGCTGGCGTTTGTCCATATCTCCCTTAACCTGGGACTGGATCTTGTTGCCCAGCTCCAATATGCTAAGCTGGTGGTTTACCAGTCGGGTCACCAGCTTGAGCCGGTCCGTGGTGTCCTGGATCTCAAGAACTTCCTGCTTCTCCTGGGGAGTGGAGTTGATGGTGGAAGCGATCATATCGGCCAGGGTGCCGGGCTCCTTGATGGAGCCGGCCATTTGGCGAATCTCTTCGGGAAGCCCCGGAGAGAGCTCCACGATACGGGCGAACTGTTTGACGATATTGGCCATCAGCGCCGCCGTCTGGTCGTCTTCTTTCTGTACATCGTCAATGTGGACCACCTTGGCCCGCAGGTAAGCCTCGCCTTCGATGAAGGATTTGATGTGAAAGCGACTCAGCCCCTGGACCAGCATCTGGGCTTTGTTATCATCCGATTTGGCCATCTTGAGGATCAAAGCGCTGCATCCCACCTTGGCGAGATCGCCTTTTTCATCGGGGCGGACATTTTCCTGCTTGTTGGAAACGGCCAGTCCGATGATCCGGTCGTGGGCCATGGCTTCATCGACCAGCTTGAGGGAGTCTTTTTCCATCACCACCAGGGGCAGCACCATTTTGGGGAAAAGGGCCGCATCGAACAGCGGCAATATGGGGATCTGTGTCGGAAGATTCTCCGTATTGTACTCTATGGCAGGCTTTTCATCAGCCATTAAAACCTCCTTGCTCGCAGGGAATCAAATGTGGGCGGGTATCAGCCATCCGCGATGGGAATGGTGTGGGTCTTGTGGACCTGCAGTTTGGCCATGTGGATATTCAGCAGGCCATTGCTGAACGATGAGGAGACCACTTCCGCGTCAACGGGCGAGGGCAGGTAAAGCACGCGCTCGAATTTGCCGTATCGAATTTCCGCCAGGCGATAGGACCCGTTGGGCCCTTTAGGGGCTTCTTTTCGGAAGCCAAAGATGCGCACCGCCTTTGCGTTGATCTCGACTTCGAGATTTTCTTTTTCTACGCCGGCAAGCTCGGCCCAGATCACCACCTCGTCTTTCGTCTCGTAAATGTCCATCTGGGGCACCCAGCTGCAGTCCTTGCAGGCGAACATGGGATTAACCGGCCGGGGTCTGAAGATATCCTGGATGGTCTTCTCGATATTGGACCCAAAACGGTCGAGCGGCTCTCCAAATTTGATTTTGATGTAGTCCATGGGGCTCTCCTGCCTGCTGGTGAATTGATAGAACAACCATGCGCAGCAACATAATTTTACAAAGTAACATCGGTATGTTCCTTTGTAAAGTAGAGAAGGCCATGCGTTGACATGATTTGAGCTGTGATTATTTTCACCCCAAACGACAACAACCATACAGGGGAGGTAACTTATGCCGATGGTCAAATGGGATCCGTTCAGCAACATCGCCACGCTTCAGGACCGCATCAACCGTCTGTTTGACGATGCTTTCCCGGGGCCCGCAGAGGGCGATGAGGACATGGCCGAATTCGCCTGGCGCCCCATGGTGGACATCTATGAAGCCCAGGACGGCGCGGTGATCAAAGTGGACCTTCCGGGTGTAGTGAAATCGGATGTGGCGGTGGAGGTCAAAGAGAACATCCTCACCATCAGAGGCGAGCGAAAGATCGACAGCAGCATCCCCGAGGAGAGGTACTATCGTCGAGAGCGCACCTGCGGCAAATTTCAACGCTCTTTTGCCCTGCGCTCGATGATTTCACCCGACCACATCAAGGCCTCCTTCAAGAACGGGGTGCTGACCGTTGAAATCCCCAAACCGGAAGTGGAAAAACCTAAACAGGTATCGGTGAGCATCGACTAGCGGGCCATGGCCTTTTTCGCTTACACCTCCGTGAGCACTGGCATTCATAAGGTCCCCGTTTTAAATTGCGGTTTGGCCGGGCTTTGCATATGATGGCAACATGATGCGCAATCCGGACAGCCGCTGGGTTCTGGCCGCTCAGTATTTTCTCTATTTTGGCGTCATGGGCATGCACCTGCCCTATTTCAATCTTTACTGCTACGAAATGGGCTTCAGTGGCTGGCAGATCGGCACCCTTTCTGCCGCCCGCTCCCTTGTCTTGATCATTTTCGGCGTCACCTGGGGTGTCCTGGCGGATCGGTTCCAAAGCCGGCGCCCCATTTATATCGGCTGCAATTTTTTCAGCGCTGCCCTATGGGGGCTCTTCCTGCTGACCACCGACTTTCACTGGATGCTGGCGATTACCATCGCCTACGGCATATTCTATGCACCACTGATTGCCTTCCTCGAAGCATTTTCAATGGATACGCTGGGGCACAACAAGAAACGCTACGGCAGGATGCGGGTTTGGGGATCGTTGGCTTTTGTTGCAGTGGTCGTCGCCATGGGGCAGTTGATCAAGCGGTATTCCGTCGACATCATTATCGGCCTGATTCTTTGCGGCTCGTGGATTCAAGCGGTCCTCTCGGTCAAGTTTCCCAAAACACCAGCGTCTCGCCGAAAATCCCTGGTCACCGGAATCAAACAGCTGCTCAGCCGGAAGTCGGCCTTTTTCTTCTTCTGCGCCTTTCTCATGCTGGTGAGCCATGGGGCATACTACGCCTTCTTTTCGATTCACCTGAAAAACCTCGGATTCGACAGCTTTTTCATCGGCCTCTGCTGGGCGGTGGCCGTCTGCTTCGAAATCATGGCCATGGTATTCTCAGAACGAATATTCAAACGGCTGGACTACGAGATGGTCCTGCTCATCTCCTTTGCAGCAGCCGCCCTGCGCTGGGCCGGATTGTGGTCCATTCAATCCGCCGCAGGCATTCTGGCACTGCAGGCATCTCATAGCCTCACCTACGGCACCTTTCACATGGCCAGCATCTTGTATATTGACGCCATGGCACCCCAGGAGGCCAAAACGGTGGGGCAGGCCGTCAACAATGCTGTAACCTACGGCCTGGGGCTGATGGTCGGCTTTTTTATCAGCGGAGCGCTTTACGAAACCATGGGCTCTGCCGCCTTGTTCGCCATCAGCGGCGGCATCGCACTGGTGGGGGGGGTGCTCTTTCTGGGTTCCTTGAAGCTGGCCTCTGAATAGGCGGGGCTTGATTTTCGAATCGATGGCCCAGAAAATGAGGACCGATGTCTCTTTTCTTGCCCGGTGGGTGCTGAAGTTAACGGATAGCCGGCATCATTTTTACCTTGCATTCCGAAATTCGGATGGTTAAACGGTATACCCTATGAACTTAAATCCCAAATTGATCCTTACGGATTCCGCCTATTTTTTTAAACAGAATTTCGGCCAGATTTTTGCGCTTTGCATGCCGTGGTTTGTCTTGACGGCAGTTGTTCAATACGGTGTCATGAGCATATCGCAGCAACCCGAAAATACGGGTCCGCTCTTTCTGCTGGCACTGGCGTTCAACATGCTGGTTTACCCTGTCTATATGGGGTGCCTGATCTTGTTGATGGCAAAGCGGGCCAAGAACGAAACTGCCGACAACAAGGCCTTGACCAGTGCCGCCATCTCCTTGTGGCAGCCTTTTTTTGTCCTCACCGTTGTAAAAAAAGCGTTGATATTTTTTGGTTTTCTACTCTTTATCGTTCCAGGGATATGGGCTGCGGTAAAACTGGCATTTTGCCAGTTTCACCTTGTGCTGGAGGGGCTGCCACCCAAAGAGGCCCTTCAAAAAAGCATGCAAACCACCAAAAAGCCGTTTATGCTGATCCTTTTCGTACTGGCGCTTTTTTTTACGCCCTATTTTCTGGTAAGCTTGATGTTTGCCTCGGTCGCCTATCAGTATGCCATCAGTCCCTTTATCCAGCTCATAGTGGGTACCACTCTGGCGTTTCTCATGCTGTTCGTGGATGTTGTGCTGTTCCGGGTCTACATGTCTGCGGCCGGGGAAACACCCGCCTGATCGCCCGGATCGGAACAAATCCACAGCCGATTTAATCCACTATCGGATGAATCACCACATCGATCCGCCGATTGACGGCGCGGCCCGCCCGGGTGGCATTGGATGCCAGCGGCCGCGTCGAGCCGTACCCGGCAGCGGTAATCTTGTGGTCGGACAAGGTGCCATTCTCAATCAGATACTGCCGTACGGCTTCAGCCCGCATCTGGGAAAGCTCCTGGTTCATGGCCTCGGTACCGGTACTGTCGGTATGCCCCTCGACGGCCACAAGGGGCTGGCCGAAGGCAAGAATGGCATCCTGAACAGTCGACAACAGCGGGTAATTGTCCGGATCGATATCCGCTCGGCCAACGGGAAACTGGATGGCTTTTAGACGAATGACCAGTTGATTGGCCTGCTTGTAGACTTCTGCCTGGTCCGCCGAAAAGTATCCTTGAACCTGGGTGTAGCGCTCATTGAAGCGCTTTTCGGCGGATAACCGCTCCCGCTCGGCGGTGAGGCGGCGGGCGTCAGCGGTAAGGCGCGCTTTTTCCGCTGCAAGGCGCTCCTTGTCGATGCGCTCCTGGTAGGTGCGCCCTTCCTGGTGGGATACCCGCTGGTTGAGCCGCTTGATCTCCATATTCTTGGTTTCGATCAGGTTGGAGAGCGAAGCGCGGTCTCGCCTGAGCAGGGCAATGCCATCCAATATGGCGCCCCGACGGTCCTCGAAGGAGAGATTGCGCGAGTCGGAACCCTCCAAAACGGCGTTAATGCTGGACAGCTGGGTTTCCATCCAGAGGACCACGTCTTCCAGGGGTTGATTTTTAAATCCGCCGACGATCCTTCCGATCTGCAGCATCCGTTCTCCATAAAATTTGGCAACGCCCACTTTTTGGGCGATGCCGGCATCGTCGTATCGATTTAGGGTAATCGCCTTGTCCGCATCGGCCAGCTTGGCCTGGGCAATTTGAAAGCTTTTAGGGACCAGGGAGGCCAATTTGTCCGTCCGGGCCGTTTCGATAATCCGCCGAACCTCTCCCAAGGCGGCATCCTTGATGGCCATCAGTTCAAGGTGGCGGTAGCGGTCGTCCACTTCCCGCCTGCGGCGCTGGGCGGTCCTGACGTCATCGACTTCGATGGCGCGGGTGAGCCGAGTGAAGTCGGCTTCGACCTTGGAAAACGCCTTGGCATACTGCTCGGCGCCGGCACCGATGGCCGCATCTCGGCTCTTGATAACGTCGGCAAGCTCAGCCCGTGATTTGAGCGCTGCTTTGAGGGCCTGCTCCAACTGGGCATTTCCCGTTGCAATGCTCTCCAGGATGGTATTCAGGGAGATCCCCTTTTCAATCCCGGATTGCGCCTTGGCATGGGAGGCCCGGGCTTTGGCAAACCATGTCGGCGACAAGACATCGACCTGTTCCTTACCAGCGGCGGCGATCTTTTCTCCCAGCGTGTTCACCAGGGCCGCAGGATGCCCTGTCTTGGCAATGGGAGCGACTTGCAGCGGTGCCTGAACACAGCCGCCCAGGAGGAGAAATGCAGCCGTCGCAGTCAGAACGACGCGATTGTAGAGCGCACGCATGGTCAGCCATCCTTTCTATTGATGGGATGCCGGCTTTGTGTTTCCGGTGCAAAGCCTTAACAGGCAAGGATCGACACCAATCATAGTGGAAAAACCCGCGCCCGTCCAGCGGCTTTTTAATTGGTTCAGTCACCCTGGGAGGGAAACAGCAGATGGCGCAGCCAGCCGAAAATAGTATTGCCCTGGAGCACCGCCTGTTCCCATTGGATAAACTGGTGCGCCAGTTGGGCTGGATTGCGGTACCAATGGGCGCGGGTGGTGAAGGATTCATTGGGGTCCAGGGTTTTCACCACAACGGCGGGGTTTCCGGCGGCAATGCAATTGTCAGGAATGGAATTGACCACGATGGCGCCGGCACCCACGATGCTGTTCTCTCCGATGGTGACGCCCTTGCAAACAATGGCGCCATCGCCCACCCAGACGTTTTTCTTTAGGTGGACAGGCCTGGCTCGGCCCAAGGAGATCCTGTCGTATACCCCGTGCCAGTCCGCATCGGTGATATAGACCCCATTGGCCAGCATGCAATTGTCCTCGATGGTAATCCCTATGGCTGAACTGACTCTTACACCGGGGCAGATCAGGGTATAATCGCCAAAGCGGATACTTCCCTGTCCGGCCTTTTCCGGCCACACAGACAGTCGCACCTTCTTGTCTGAAGTGGCGATAACCGTTGCGTAGCGTCCGATTCTGATGGGGGCGCCAAACAGCTCCACGTGCCAGGGGCGCATGAAGTCAAACCCGTTCCCCAAAAAATCGAGCTGTGGGCGTAGGAAGTGATGGGCGTAGAACTTCTGAAACTTGAAGTAGGCCTTTTTAATGACATATGGTCGATGGTCTTTACGCATGGGATGGGGTCAATCCCGTCCATTGTGCCGTCAAGGGAAAAGCGACCGGTCCAGGGCGTCCCAATACCGGTGGCTGAAAAGCGTCGAAGCGGGCGTCAATCCAAATAGCGCGTCTGCGGCCATCAACACCACCGCATTGGTCCAGGAAATTTTCTCTTCGGGCCACAGCACCATGTCAGGGAAGGTGAAGCCGCACCAGTAGGACCCATCGTCGAAGGTGTGGTCGCAGACCCAACTGAAAACGATTCGAGCCAGCAGATTGTTGCCCATGGCGGACAGCGCCAGAACCAGTTCACTCGATTCGGCGATGGTCACCCAGGGCTGGTCGGAAACGCACCGCACCCCCATGTTTTGGATCACAAATTTCTTCCAATACTTTTCTATGCGGGCTTCGGCCGCGGCACCGGTCAATGCGCCGCCGAGAATGGGGTAAAACCAATCCATGGAAAATCGGGATTTGGTCATATTAAATTGGTGCGGTTTGCGCCGGATGCAATCCAGCAGCCGGGTCAGCGCCAAGCGCCATCGCGGCCGCTCCACGCCCATGCTTCGGCAAATGGCCAGGGCACATTTCAGGCTGAAGCAGATGGAACTGCACCCGGTCAGCAGCGCCATGGGGTCGGGTTCGCCCTCACTGTTGAGCGCCCAATAAATTTCACCCCCCTGCGCTTGCAGCCCGATAGTAAAATTCACCGCTGCTTCAAGGGTGGGCCACACGCTGCGCAAAAATTCAGAATCGCCGGTAATGCGATAATAATGAAACAGCCCTACGGCGATGTAGGCCGCATGATTGGTCTCCCTGGTGCGATCCAGGACCGTTTCGTTCTGGTAGGCAGCATACCAGCTGCCGTCCTCCAGCTGCATCTTTTTGAGCCATTGAAAGGCCCGGCGCGCCTCCTGCCACCTGCCACCGATGGACAGTCCCATGGCCGCCTCGATGTGGTCCCATGGATCGGTCTTGCCACCAGCGGACCAGGGAATCTGCCCGTCGGGGCGCTGGGTTTGGGCAATCAGATTCACGACGGCTGCCATGTCGATAGCCGGCTCGCGGGATGAAACCATAAATGGAAATCGAGACGTCACCTGCGCCCCCAAGTTGCGGTTTGGGAATGGTTAACGGATCATCCTGCAGGCCTTGCGCACCACAGGTGGCCCAACCGCGTATAGATAACGGCAGCCGCGCCGGAGTGCAAGACTAAATATGCCGTTGCCCCTGTCGGTATATCGCTTGACAAGAAAAAGACTTATTTCTATTTTATCGCCGTTGCCAACGCTGTCCCGATGGCGCTGCCCCTGATTGCCATTGGAGCGGAGGGGGCCTGAGCGGCTTTCTGAACAATGAATCCACTGCAGTCGTCACCATAGGAGAGAACGTATCGTGGAAGAACTCACCCGGCGGATTGAACAACAGCATGGTCTCGTCAATCGCATGCGCAGCGAAATCAGCAAGGTTCTGGTTGGTCAGCAGGAGCTTGTCGAAGGACTGCTCATGGGCCTGTTCACCAAAGGCCACATCCTCATCGAAGGTGTTCCCGGACTTGCCAAAACAAGCGCCGTGAAAGCCCTTGCCGATACGGTTCAGGCCCGGTTCAAGCGTATTCAGTTCACCCCGGATCTATTGCCCGCCGACCTGATCGGCACCGAGGTGTATCGCCCAAAAACCGGGGACTTCGTCATGAAAAAAGGACCGGTTTTCAACAATATCATCCTGGCGGACGAAATCAACCGGGCACCTTCGAAGGTTCAGTCCGCCTTGCTGGAGGCCATGCAGGAGCGCCAGGTCACCATCGGCGAAACCACCTTTCCTTTGGCGGATCCTTTCCTGGTGCTGGCCACCCAGAACCCTATCGAGCAGGAGGGGACTTACCCGCTGCCCGAAGCCCAGGTGGATCGGTTCATGTTCAAACTGGTCCTCGACTATCCGGACAGGGCCGAGGAGAAACAGATCATGGAGCGGGTGGGATTCGAAGCCCCGGCTCAAATCGATGCCGTTCTCTCCTCAGAGCAGCTGGACGCGATGCTGGCGCTGATCAAGGCCGTCTACATGGACGACAAACTGCGAGATTACATCGTGGACCTTGTCTTCGCCACGCGCGATCCGGCAGCGCTGGGTATGGATGTAGCCGACTATATTCAATACGGCGCTTCGCCCCGGGCCACCATTTTCCTGAGTCTGGCAGCCAGGGCGTATGCGTTTCTGCACGGGCGGGCCTACGTGACACCCCAGGATGTCAAATCCATCGCGCCGTGGGTGTTGCGCCACCGGATTATTCCCACATACGAGGCCGAGGCGGAAGACATCACCACGGATCAGATCATCGATCGCATTTTCGATTCCGTTCCGGTGCCCTGAGGGCCAGACCCGGTGAATCCGACATCGTAACCCCAATCCACGGTTCAGCAGCATGCTATCGGCTGACATTATAAAGAAAATCAAAAAGGTTCATATCCGCACCGGGCGCACGGTGGACACCCTCATGGCCGGTCAGTACAAGTCGGTCTTCCGCGGCAGCGGAATGGAATTCGAAGAGGTTCGCGACTATGCCCCCGGCGATGACGTCAAAAGCATCGACTGGAAGGTTTCTGCAAGATTGGGCCGGCCATTCGTCAAGCGCTACCGCGAAGAACGGGAGCTGATCGTCATGCTATTGGTGGACCTGAGTGCATCGGGTCGGTTCGGCACCCTCGAGAGCAGCAAGCAGGAGGTGGCGGCTGAAACGGCCGCCATTCTGGCGTTCAACGCCATTCGCAACAACGACAAGGTGGGTGCCATTCTTTTTACGGACCAGGTGGAACGGTATGTGCCGCCCAAAAAAGGCAGCAGCCACGTCTGGCGGGTAATCAAGGAGATCTTTGCACACCAGCCCAAACAGACGGGAACCGATATCTCCGAAGCTGTAGGGTTCCTGGGCCGTGTCTGCCGCAAGCGAACGGTGGCCTTTCTGATCTCCGATTTTATCCTCCCGGAAGGCCGGGTGGCGGTGGATCGCCAAATGCGATCGACGGCGCGCAAACATGAAATGATCAACGTGATCATTAAGGATCCAGGAGAGTTTCATCTGCCCGAAGGCGGACTGGTCACCGTTCGCGACCTGGAAAGCGGGCGTATCGTCCGGCTGGATGCTTATGACCGAATAACCCGCACTGCTTTCATCGCACGGCAGCGAGACGCCTATGAGCGCATCCTGGAACAATTTAAATCGGCGCATCTGGATTGTGTCGAGGTCGACACCTCCAGTTCCGCGGCGGAAGCCTTGACCCGCTATTTTCGCCAAAGAGAACGGCAGAAACGATAACCGATGATACCCGGCATCCAACACGCCATCACCCTCAAGCACGCATGGCTGCAGACTGCTCCAGCCCTCCTGGCGTCGACGGCTGCGTGGGCCGAAGATGCCATCGATCGAATACCGGCGACCACCGGCGGCACCACCACCACTATGACCGATATTCACGACATCAAACCGGCGCTGAGCATGGGAGCAGACCTGGCCTGGCTCTACTGGGTGGCCGGCGGCCTGGCCATGCTGGCCCTTGGGGTTCTGGGCTGGTGGTTGTGGCAGCGACGGCGGCCATTACCGGCAGGGGCAGCGCCGCCTCCGCCAGTCCCCCCGGAAATGGCCGCCTTTGAGGCCCTGGATGCCCTGGCAGCGTT
>Ga0316201_10000589_pt1 | contig 21278 bp, 12 predicted proteins | sample CS6wburrow_MG_FD_204516 | JGI IMG/M metagenome (GOLD analysis project Ga0316201, IMG submission 204516) | Coastal sediment microbial communities from Delaware Bay, Delaware, United States - CS-6 worm burrow | ecosystem: Environmental > Aquatic > Marine > Coastal > Sediment | place: USA... | reverse complement strand
AATGCCGGTGTGTTTCATCCCAGAACCATCCCTGATTGTACTGAGGAGGAGTGGGACGAGACCATTGACTCCAGTCTCAAAGGCGCCTTCCTGATGTCCAAGTATGTCTTGCCGTCAATGATCGCGCAGGGTAGCGGATCGATTATCCACACCAGTTCGGGTTGGGGAATCCTGGGCGGGGACAAAGCGGCAGCGTATTGCGCCGCAAAGGGTGGACTTGTGGTGATGGCAAAAGCCATGGCGATTGATCATGGGCCCGATGGAATCCGGGTAAACTGCGTATGCCCCGGTGATGTGTTGACCCCGATGCTGCCTGACGATGCGGCCAAGCGTGACATACCCTGGGAGGAGTATGCTGCCGGCGCTTCTGAAAGACCGCTCGGGCGCATCGGTACGGCCGAGGAAATTGCAAACGCAGTGTTGTTCCTGGCCTCCGACGAGTCCTCCTTTGTGACAGGTGAGGCTTTGGTCGTAGACGGTGGGGGTGTGGCCGGCTGAGTTTCGGGTGCCAGGCCAAATAATATTTTGGGGCAGGGGCGTTTGTCTATCTCATCCCGGTCCCGCAAACCTGCCGAGCTCATAGCGGTCAGCCCGGAACCCCGGTGGTATGGAATGCTTGTCTCCAAGTGCCAGCGCGGCAAGCATCTTTCCCGTGGCAGGGCTATGCTTGAAACCGCTACCGGAAAACCCGCAGCCTACCACCAGGGTATCGTCAAGGCAGTCGATGACCGGGGTTGAGTCAGCAGACATGGTGTACATGCAGGACTCGATAATTGCTGGCTGAACATGATCGATATCCGGCAGGTGCTCGCGTACATAATCGGAAACTTTCTTAATATATGGTTCAAACGAGGCCTGGTCTCGAGTATCCGGATCGGTCTCGGGTCCACCATGGAACAGCATCTTGACCAGGCCATGGTACTCACAGGATGGGAGTCCGTAGATTCCGGTCAGGCGTGCATTGAAAATAATTGGAAATCCACTTGCTGTGCTGCAACGTCCTTTCGGGTCTCGCCAGTAGGTGACCGGTGTTAACAGGCTGCTCAGATGCGGTTTCAATTGAGGGACTAATTTCGCGGTCCAGGGACCGGCACAGATGACGGTGCGGTCAAATTTCAGTGTTTCGGTTTTACTGCTCGTGTTGGACTGTAGCTGGATAACCGTGCTGGCATCACCTCGGGATTCCACCAGGCTCACACGACCGGTGAGAATTCGACCACCCAAGGCCAGGAATCTTGATTGCACGGCGTTCAGGCAACGGTGAGCAATGAGGATGCCGCCATTGGGGTCCCAGGCCGCACCCCATTCCCTGGCGTAATTCAGCATCGGAAACCGATGTGCTATGGTCTCGCTTTCCAACCACTCGAATGGCCGTCCGGCATCGCTCAGCACTGCCATAAATTTCTCAAGTTCGGCGTCACCAGGCAGTCCAAAGTTGAGCAGGCCTGTTTTGACAAATAGTGTCTCACCACCGGCTTTTTCCAGAGCCAGCCATCGATCCAGCGAGTAGTCCAGCCTGTCCAGCTCAAGCTCACCCAGAAAACGAAATGCGCGCGATAAACCATGTGAACTACCACGGGTATGTGGCAGTGGAAACTGTTCGATCAGGGTGGTTTGTACGCCGGCCTCTGCCAGGTGCAAAGCAGTCCATGAACCAATGATGCCGGCACCGATGACACACACATTTGCGGGTTTTTGCTTCATATTACAAAGGATCTGAAAACGTTCAGTTTGGCTGGTTTTCGACAATTGCTCTCAAAACATCCAATTTTGCGAGTTACCAGCGAATCTTTCGCACCTCATTCTAACCTGCTGACTTTGCAATTCTAACAATTTATTCTTCCGCGCCTGCCTGCATGTTTTAGAATGGAGTATTGAAACCCCGATCTGTGAAGACTTTAAATGAAAAAATTAACAGGGATCGACGTGCTGTCGCGATCTGGAATGGAAGCAACGTGAAGGTCGACATTTTTAAACAGTGCCAGGGACTTTTCCCGGGTTGGGCCGCCTTGTCAATGACCGATTTCGAATTCGATGACCCCAAGGGGTTCTCATCCTTTACCATGGGTATCCGATCCACCATACCGGCGCAACCCGCTGCCGTGCTCTACCGCCACCTCGATGGTAAGGAAAATGCGATCCTTGATTTTGAGACTGAAAAAACAGTTTTTCTGACCCTGGGAGCGCATGATATTGCCGCCGACTGCCTCTATTATGATGAAACCTGTCGTATTGAGGCTTTCTACCAGGGGCGCACCTTAACCGCCGAGGACCTGTCTGAACCGGACAACCTGCGAAAGATCGCCAATCAACTTCATCGCCTTCACCAACTGAGTCCAGCGGGCTTGCCAAGGCAGTTGTTTTTTGACCTGATGCACGACAAATGGGGCCAGCTTGCAAAACGCGTTCTTGAAAAAGAATCCGCGGGGTTTCCCGACAATGAACGCGAGATGTGCAGGGAGTTACGTGAGATTTACAGCCCATTAACCATTGAAAAAGTCAGGCAGTGCCTTCCTGATGAAGACCTGAATTTTTGTCATAACGACACCTATCACGGCAACATAATGAAACTCGATACAGGCGAGATCAAATTGCTGGATTTTGAGTTTTCCTGCCTGAACCACAAGACCTACGATTTTGCTAACCTGTTCGCAGAAACCGTCATGCGCCACCAGCAAGCAGAGTATCCGTATTTCCGAATTGCCGAACCGGAATATGGTGAACAGGAACTCGGAATGTTGATCAATTTCTATCTTGATAACGTCTGTTTTGAAAACGAAGAGGCAAGAACATCAGAGTTTCAGAAACTGCTGCGACAGACAAAAACCATGTTGATCCTGTCCGATTACAAATATGCAATGGCGGCACTGCCGCTTGCGGTAAACCCCATCCAGAAAATCCGCTTTATTCCCTATGCATACCAGCGTTTCAAGAAGTTCCTGGCCGCCTACGAACTTCTGGAAGCCCAAAGCGCCTGAACAAAGCCTGTCAGGCAGCAGTGCGGCAATTGCTATTGTCTTCAGGCAAGAGTCATACCAGAACATCTCCCTAGAGCAAATTCAGTGGAATAGGATCACCACTTCGCAGAGGTACCGAATTGAAAGCAATGAGCTTGAAATTATTGCTCCCTCCCTTTACCGCCACTGCAACACGGTACTTCGTATCCAGTGATACACGCCAGAATTGCCAGCTATCTGCATTATCTTTCAAATCGGGGTGTATGCTGAAACCGGTCAACTTGTCGTGCTTAAAAAGAAAACTGAATTTATCCAGCGGTATAGACAGACCCATTCCCAGCGCTTTTATATAGGATTCCTTTAAGGTCCAGTAGTCAAAGAATCTTTGCTTTTGTTGTTGCTCAGGTAATTCGAGTAAATCCGCTGTCTCCCGGGTAGAGAAGTAACGGCAAATATCTTCATATGCTGTATTCGTGGGTCTTTCTATATCCTCAACATCCACACCAATTTCATAATCCTGCACCACTCCACACATGACCAGACCATTGGTGTGAGAGAGGTTAAAACGTATGGGCAGTTGCCGGTCGGGATGACTTATCCACGGTTTACCAAAGTTGTTTTTGGAGAATGTCCAGTCAGCGGGTTCAACCGGGTAATAAGCAGATAAGCAGGTTCGTACGAGTGCACGAGTTATGAGATATTGATGGCGGTGACGGGCAAAGTGGAAGCGATTCATGTTCTCCAGCTCATCTTCTGACAGCAGGGATTTGTATTGACGCAAAAGCCCGGAATCGGAAATATGATCAGGGTATGAAAAATAAAGATGGATTTCGCCAATCATACCTTGGTGCGAATCCCGCCCGCCTTCATAAACCGCCCACCAGCACTACACACGGCCGAGAATTGAAATCATCGCCCACCCAGAGACCTGCAGTGGGTCGGAATTTTCTTTCATAAAGCGGTGACGGGGTAGAATCAACCATGGCTGGCATGATACCTTCTGTAGAACTATACAAACAAGACGTTAAATACACCCTCGAAAGAACCAGTTGGCACGAAATCAGAAGACAGTTTTAAGTCCACTGCCTATACACCCGAGTGTTGAAATAAACGTGCATTTTGCCATCCGTAGATTACCTGGAGATTATATGAAACTCACTTTATGCGTTCTTATTCTGGCATTGCTGGCATCCGGGTGCGCTGGCACTACCCTCACTGAGCAACAGGCTGACAGTTGGCAAACAGATTTCTTCGATGATTTTGACAGGTTTAATGAAGACAACTGGCAGGACCAGATGATATGGGTAAACAATGAATTTCATTGTTATGTGCCTGACAACCAGTATGGAACACGCGTGGTCAGTGACGGCTCAATTAAGATCAAAGTCATCAATGTCGGCGAAATGCTCAGTTGTGACAATTTTGACAAGCATGGCGTGCAACATCCCGATACACAGTATGTCGCCGGCCGCATTGTGTCGAAGAATCGCCATGAATTTATCAAGGGCAAGTGGACCGCCCGCTTAAGGGTCGAGGGCAATGGTGAGGCCAGCATGTTTCCTGCCTGGTGGTTGCTCGGCGCCCAGAACAATGAACCACCCGTCCAAGAGGAAGACGAGAACGTCTGCTGGCCATTGACGGGTTCTGGCGAAATAGATATTTTTGAGCATCATGGCGATCATGGACAGGATCAATTTACAACCGGGGCGATCAAGAGCCTGGGTGAGTGCGATCGTGGGGACTGGATGTCTCTGAGGGTTGACCGGAAAATTGACTTGGATGAGTACCACGAATACTCCGTGGAGTGGGCTGGCAGCGATCTGATCTACCGTGTCGATGGTGTCGAGGTACATCGCAATGCAGGTGAGGGCGATAAATATCCTGAGCCCATGTTCGCAATCCTGAATTTCGCCAAAATCACTGACAGCCCCATGACCGGAGAATGGGTGATGGAAGTTGACTGGGTCAAGCACGAATCCAGGAAGTGAGCCGTTGATGGTAAAGATAAATAGACTACATGGTTCAATCGAACCGAATGCTAAACCGGTAGCGCCCCGGTTGACCTTGCTTTTATGTCATACCCGCTGCCTTGGTATATGACAAGGCTGGTACTAAAAACCCTGGTTGGCATTTGCACACTCACCCTGCTTGTCGCTTGTGAAAAAGAGGCTGCTGTAGAGAGGTACCACGCAACCGGGGTCATCTGCGAGTGGGGGTCTCAGGAGTTTGACCTGTGTCGATATGACACACATGAAGAGATGATTGACGCGCTTCTGCTGGAAATGAATCTGGATGAAAAAATCGGCCAGATGACGCAATCTGTCTGGCACAACGAAGTATCACCGAAAATTATCCGTGATAAAAAAATAGGATCCATCATTCACACGGAAGGACCAACGCCGGGTCCTGAAGCAATAGACTGGGTGAATAAATTCAATAAGTTTCAGAAATATGCATTAAGCACCCGGCTCGGCATACCCTTATTGATAGCAGTAGATGCCATCCACGGGCAGAATACCTTTGAAGGTGCCGTCATTTTTCCACATAACATTGGCATGGCTGCAACCAGGAATCTGCAACTCATCAAGCGTGCCGCCGAGGTAACGGCGTTAGAGGTTGCCGGAACCGGGTTTAACTGGACGTTTTCACCCTGTATTGCCATGCCTCAGCACGAGCACTGGGGCAGGGTTTATGAGGGGTACACAGAGGACCGGGATCTCACAACCGCTGCCGTGATCGCCTCGGTGCAGGGACACCAGGGATTGAGCCTGGCACATCGGGATACTATCGCTGCGACCGTGAAACACTTTATTGCGGACGGGGCTACCGACGGTGGTGTCGAAGGTGGTAACGCCAGCATGACGGATCAGGAGATGAGGGAGACCTACCTGCCTCCCTATGCTGCAGCCGTCGATCAAGGTGTGGCTTCTGTCATGGTCGGGTTTAACTCGTATAACGGCGTAAACATGCATCAGCATACAGAACTGGTGACCGGCGTATTGAAAGGTGAACTTGGCTTTGAAGGCGTCGTCGTTACCGACTGGAACGGTGGTCAACGATTTGGTGCTGCCCACACAGTGATCAATGCCGGAATCGATGTTGCCATGCAGCCCGGGAATCATAATGAGTTTATGCAAGATCTCAAAAACTCCGTGCTGGATCGGACCGTGCCCATGAGCCGTATCAATGATGCCGTAAGGCGTATCCTCCATCTCAAATTTGAATTGGGTTTGTTTGTTGACCCGTTCGCCAAAGAAGAGTTTACCCATATGGTTGGGTCGGCTCAACACAGAACCGTGGCAAGACAAGCCGTAAGAGAGTCCCTGGTTCTCCTGAAAAGTGAAAATGGGGCCCTGCCGTTGAACCCCTCTGACAGGATTGCGGTGGTGGGCGAACATGGTAATAATAGCGGACTGCAGAGTGGTGGCTGGTCTATACACTGGCAGGGTCAAACGGAAAATTACGATGGTGCCACGACCATCCTGGATGGGGTTTCTTCCGTCGCAGACAATGTCGAGTATGCTGAAAACGGATGTTATGAGGGTATGGCTGCCGAAAAGGCAGTGGTCGTGGTAGGCGAAACCCCATATGCGGAGGGGGAAGGGGACTCGGACCAGCTTTGGTTGAGTGACGCACATAAGAGGTTAGTTCAAGGCTGTAAGGATCTTGGCAAGAAAGTGATCACCATTCTCATTTCGGGGCGCGTACTCATTATCAAGCCCGAATTAGACATCAGTGACGCATTCATTGCGGCATGGTTGCCCGGTTCAGAAGGCGGTGGTGTTGCCGACTTCCTGTTTGCTACAGATGGCTTTAAACCCAAAGGGAAATCTCCTTACTCATGGCCGGCCGATATCAAGGATTTACCACTCGCGCCGTATGCCCCCACCGCTTTGTTTCAATATGGCTACGGCCTGCAGGACTACTAATCAGGCCGAAGCCGTTGGGGAGTCAGAACCTGATCGCACCGCTTGAACCCAGGCCGCATACATGAAACCAAGGGATTACCGACAATGAAAGTAACAACTCCTCTGAGTAAGCATAAACACCTTTTCATTTTCGCGCTGATGGCGTTGACAGCTTGCACCTCTGACCGTGATTCAGCAGGTTCCGCGCAGGTGAACAATCAGGAATCAAGCGATAGAGTTGCACAACAGCAGAAGGTAAAAAATAACCCGGTTGTGAATGCACTCGCTGGCAAGATCGCTCTGCTCAAACAAGATAGCCCCTATGTCCCGGCTGGCTATAGCTGTGTCTGGCATGACGAGTTTGATGGTGTTAACTGTAATGAAAATGGTTGTGAGGTTGATCCTCAATTCTGGCAATTTCAGAACCTCAATGTGAACAATGAGAAAATGCTCTATACCCGGCGCCAATGTACTGACCACCCGGAAACCTATAATTATTGCATTACTGACGGGATATTTAGCATTCGAGCGCGTGATGAGGGCAGGCTGGTTCAGTGTGCTGAGGTCTCATGTGCAGATAGTTATGGGTGGCAGTGTGATTCTGGCACCGGCTGCGCCGACCGGCCAGAGCGGTATACCTCGGGCAGGGTGATGTCAAAAAACAAGTTCAGCGAACGTTTTGGCTATGTGGAAGTCGCCTTCCGCCTGCCGTTTTCACGGCAGGGACTCCCCCAGCGCGGCTTGTGGCCGGCGTTCTGGATGCTGGATACCAAAATTGCCGAAGGGCCCAGCGGTTGTGGGGGTGATATCAACGACCGCAGTTGTGAATTACCCTGGCCCAGTGCGGGAGAACTGGACATCCTTGAACATGTCAGTGCAACCCCGGACCTTGTTTTTCATAATGTGCACTGGGACCCGGGTGCCGTCGGCCCTGCCGGTGACCATACCTCGTGCGACCAGAACACTGATAATGTGTGCTCCGGTCATATGGGCTGGGGTGGGGGTATCGGCAGGGGGTTTCCTATTAACTGGCGTGAATGGAATATTCTTGCCATTGAGTGGAAGGAGAACTCAATTGAGTGGATTCTGAATGGCAAAGTCAATGCAAGGCTTGATACAAGTGGCGAAGAAGAGCTTAATCGCGCGATGTATCCCATCATGAATCTCGCCGTGGGTGGCAATATGGGAGGCGTGATAGATATCAAAGACTGGAGCGATGCCAATATAGAATTCGCCTATATTCGCTGGTACAAGCAGGGTGAAAAGAACAGCTGTACGCTGAACTAGATATGGGGTGCAGGGGATGAGTGGACACCCCGGGACCTGTCGCGAACAGTCGTGAACTCTGGTTTATTTTTGCAGCAACTCTGTTAATTGATACAGTGGGCTCAGACGGGCGCCTGGGGCATTATACGCTTGAAGTTTCGGCAATGCTGACAAGGAAGTCAGGTGAAACTGGCAAGGATGCCAAGGTCTGACACGGATGTTGGATGAAGTTCGCAAGGATGCAGAACAGCAAGACAGATGTTGGAATAGTCTCCAGATACGTTTACAAGCAATTACCGAATGCCATATGGATGTGGGTTCGGTATTTGCACATCTGGCTTATCAAAATCAAATGGCGTTATTCAGGAAATATTCGGAAATATCCGGTTCCAGATATTTCCCGGAACCTTCAGTTTTTTATCCTTGTCGATCAAAAAATTGCATGAAAAGACAGTGATAATTCTTGCTGGTTACTTTTATCCTGTTTGGTGCTACCCTTTACCAGGGTTCAAAACAGAAGGCACGGAAATCATCGCCGGTCACTTGAACTCGTTGCTTTTCAAGCAATTGCTGTTGGCTCTCCAAACAAGAAGAAATGCAATGCGTTTAGCAAAAATTCACCGCAGTTCAGGGCAGGTTTTTATTCAGCTACTACTGTTTCTGGCGCTGATTTTTTTCTCAGGCGCCCTGTCTGCAAGTGGTCTTGTTCAACTATCCGATGAAGTTGGGGTTTATCCACTTGGGCCTTACCTGGATGTGCTTGAGGACCCGAATGGTGAATGGACGTTTCATGATGTATCGTCACCTTCATGGCCACATCAATTCACCGGCAGTTCCGCTGAAGTCCCAAACTACGGTTTTACACAGTCGGCTATTTGGATACGTGTGCGGGTAAAGAACGCGAACCTTAACCCGCAGAGCAGTCAGTATTTGCTGGAAGTTGGTTATCCTTTGCTGGATCACATCCAGCTTTTCGTTGTCTCTGGTGACCGTCAATTATTGATCCGGGAGACGGGTGACATGTTGCCGTTTGCTCATCGCGATATCGATTACCACAATTTCTTGTTTAAATTGCCGGTCTTTGATGAAGCCACGCTCTATTTAAGGATCGAATCACAGAGTTCGATGAGAATCCCGTTGAAAATTTGGAAGCAGGGTGCGCTTCTGAGTCATATCAATCATGAAGGGGCTATTCTGGGCCTCTACTATGGATTGATGTTCGCAATGGCTATCTATAATTTGTTTATATTCTTCAATATAAAACAAATCAGCTACTTGTATTACGTGGTTTTTGTAATCTCGTTTTCACTGTTACAAATGTCGCTGAGCGGACTCGCCTTTGAACATCTCTGGCCGACATATCCGCCCTGGGCTAACCGTTCGGTTCCATTCCTGATCGGTTCCGGATTTTTCTGGGGCTTGTTGTTTGCGCAGAATTTCATGAATAGCAAAATGTACGCGCCAACGCTTCACAAAATTGTCACCGGGTGTGTGGTCCTGTCAGTACTTTTGATGTTGGTGTCGCTGCAATTAAGCTACGCGCTGAGTATCAGGCTGAGCATCCTGCTCGCCACAATTACGCCGGTGGTTGCGTTCTTATTGTCATTGCGTTGTGTCATGCGTGGCTCTCGCCCCGCCCGGTATGTTCTCGGTGCTTTCACATTGTTCCTGGCCGGAATGGTTGTAACAGCTCTGACCGCGATGGGTGCAATGCCGGCAAATAGCCTCACCAATAGCATGTTGCTGGTGACTTCGGCATTACAGTTGCTGTTGCTTTCACTGGGACTGGCTGATCAGATTAATACGCTCCGAAAACAAAGTGAAGAAAGCAGCATAAAGCTGAGGTTGAGCAATACCAAGCTACGGGAATATCAACAGAACCTGACGCAATTGGTCGATTCGAGAACCCAGGAATTGAGCATCGCAAAGGAAGCCGCCGAGGCGGCGAGCAAATCAAAAACTGAATTTCTCGCAAACATGAGCCATGAAATTCGGACGCCGCTCAACTCCATCATAGGGTTTAGCCAGATCTTGTGGAGAAAGGGAAATCGGGCGGAAATTCCGGGTGAATTCAAAAAGTATCTGGAAAATATCAAGATCAGTGGAGAAATCCTATTACAACTGATCAGTAAAGTTCTTGATCTCTCAAAGATCGAAGCCGGGAAAATGCAACTGTCCAAAAACACTGTTAATGCGCATGATCTATTGAAACGCGTGTATGAAATCAATACTGCCCAGGCCTCTGATAAAAATCTTGATTTCGATCTGGAAATCTGTCCGGGTGCGCCCCGGATGATTGTTATCGACAGCAAATTGCTTTCCGAAGTGCTGATGAACGTGATAAGCAATGCCATCAAGTTCACGCCAACAGGCAAGGCAGTGCGAGTTCAATTTGAGCGAAAAGAGGACAAACTGATCTTTACAGTACGGGATAAGGGTATAGGTATCCCCACCGACAGACAGCAGGTGATATTCGACAGTTTTGTGCAGGCCGACGGGAGTACAACACGACAATATGGCGGTTCCGGCCTGGGACTGACAATCACTCAGCAGATCGTGAATCTAATGGGTGGGGTCATCACGATACAGAGCGAACCGGGTGAGGGGTGCTGTATCACGGTACAGATACCCTATGAGAAACCTGAAGGTACGCGCGAAGAGAGTCCGGTCAAAAGCAAACACGATATCGTATTTGATGCCGATAGTTGTGTATTGGTGGTTGACGATAACCGTCTTAACCGGGAAGTGGTACGGCTTGTGCTTGAGGAACTGGGTATCTCTGTTCACATGGCTGAAAATGGCAGGCTTGGTGTAGAGAAAGCACGTGAACTTTCCCCTGATCTTATTTTGATGGATCTGCATATGCCGGATATGGATGGGTTTCAGTCCACCATGAAAATTCGGGAATATCCGGAATGTGCAGATACTCCCATTGTGATGCTCTCAGCGGATGCTTTTTCTGATCAACAAACGGTGGCACTGTCTATGGGTATTGAAGATTACCTGACCAAACCCCTGCTAATGGATCAGTTGAAGATAGTCCTGAAAAAATATCTCCATTACCGGGATGGCGTAACAAACCACTAGTTGATTTCAAAAAGGAAGAATAGCAGCTTGTCGGGACGAGATGCCGGGATCAGGCACCCATACCTGCCGTAGACTGCATAAAAACCCGAAACATTTACAATGTTTTACCAACGGTGCCTTGTCAGGTGAAAATGTTGAACGTACATTCAATGACCCGGCACTGTCGTTGAGTAGCAAAGAATGAGTTATCCGCATAACCCGACCAAAAAACTGGGACAGGACGTGTTGAAAAACGTTCGATACCTTGTCGTAATAGTCAGTCGGCAAGGCTTGATCAACATGCTCGAATGTCCAGGTCTTCCCTGGTGTGTTAACGGCTTTCGTGTCGGCCGCCAACTTCCTGATGCACTCCTTGCAATCGTGGATGTTTGTGATGAATCAGTCCATACGCAATTGTTTCGTTATGTGCAGCTTGCCGAAGCGGTATGGGCAGATGTCCATGTGATTAAGAATGATACAAAAACACAAATCATTCTCCACGATGTGAGCGTGGCGCATGCAGGGGAACACAAGTATCAACAGCAGGCGCATGATGCCCGCCTTCTGCTCGAACAACAGGGTGAGCTGAACCGGCTGCTGGAAGCGAAATTTCAGGAAGTTGACGAAGCAAACCGCGCCAAAAATCGCTTTATTGCAGCCATGTCTGACGAATTCAGGACACCGATTTCTTCCATCATGACCCACGCTGAAGCCCTTCAGGCCAAGAGCAGTGAGGCGAGAGAACCCGCTGCAATAAGACGGGCTTCATGGTATCTGCTTACGCTGCTGGAGAACCTGCTTGAAACTGCCCGGGTGGATGAAAGTGCTCGCAAACTGGATATTTCAAATGTAGAAATACCACCTTTGATCAAGGACATGCAGGAACTTTTTGAAGCACAGGTAACATCGAACGGACTTCGATTTGTGCTGGAAATATCCGAAAATGTCCGCCTGGTCGTGGCGGATGACCTGCGTCTTCGCCAGGTCCTGGTCAACCTGATCAACAATGCAGTACGTTGTACCCGGCGCGGCCATGTAGGCCTTTGTTGCCGACGTCTGGGTGATGCGGTTGAATTCAGTGTCATCGATAGTGGTGCAGATATCGATGAGCTTGATATCGACCGGAATTTCGAGAAATCTACGGAATTTGAACCGCGTGATGACAGTGGTGAGGGCCTGGGCCTGACAGTTAGCCGGCAACTGGTCAAGGCCATGGGCTCGGATCTCTGCGTGACGAGCAGAAGCGATCAAGGCACAACGTTCAGTTTTACCTTGCCGGTACCGGTAGAAGATCAGCAAAAGAGCTTTGAAAGTCTGCAGAACCTCAATGTTCTGGTGGTGGAATATAACCTGGATGCCCGGGAGATGTATCGTTCATTGTTGGAACAATGGGGCGCGCATGTCTGTGCCGTTGCGAGTTGTGACCAGGCCAAGACAGCGTTTGAAAATGATCCGCCTGACCTGGTCCTGACCGATCTGTTTCTCGATGATGGCAACGGTGTTGATCTGTTGACCGCGTTTCGTGCTAAAAGGCCCGGGTTAGCAACCGTGTTGTGTTCGAGTTCTGAATCAGTTGAAATATTCCTGGGCAAAGAAAGCAGGCTGGTCGATGCTTTTATTCGTAAACCACTCAGCGCAAAGCGACTGAAATCGGCTTTGCAACGAGCCACCAATCTCGAAGAAACTGCCGATGCCCGCGATTAGCATTCTGCGACAATAACGCTGATCGTCACTTTCTGCAGGATCAATCCACATCACCTGATGGACCGGCAATTTCCGATGGTCAATCAAGCGCCAAATCTGTATTTTTGACAAGCCTTGTTGTGTTTACACCGCTAAAACCGCTAAAACCGCAAAAATTGATGGATTAATCATGATTTCTGGGAAATTTTCCATCCAGGACTGTCAATTGATACAGTGGGTTCCAGCGGTTGACTGGTGCAATATATGTTTCAGGATTCGACGAACTGACAAGGATGTCAGATAAAGTTGGCAAGGAAGCCAGGGGTTGACACGGATGTCAGCTGAAATCTGCAAGGATGCAATACACCAACATTGATGTTGGAATCGTCACCAGGTAAGTATGCAAACAAATACCGAATGCCATATGGATGTGGGTTCGGTATCTGTATGTATAGCCCGCATGTTTCACCAGCCGGTACAGGGCCACAGTCTAGATACATGTATCCACTCAATCAAATGGCCAATTTACCAATGTAAATCGAGGTACACTTTGTACTCAGCCCCTGTATTTACTTATTCAGATTCGTAACCTGAAGTAAAAAACGGAAATAATCGCCAGCAGAATAACCATCGCGGCCAATCCAAACTTATTAATCGTTGGTATGTCTTCCTGCTTATTTGATAACTGGTTCAAACCCTGAAGTGAGGTGGCACCGCTGTCCAGCGGGTCTAGCCAGTCACGGAGCCGACTCTCGGGTGTCCCGCCACCCTCCCAGCCAATACTGAGCTTTCCATAGAAATCGGAAGATATGACGGAGCAGGATGCGAAGCCCCCCGTCAATACACCGACACACAAGCCATCTGAAGTATCCCAGAGACATGAACCGGAGGATCCGCCCTCAGTGGTACCATCCTCCCAGTTGCCAACCTCCCAATGTGTGTTACCACCATAGCCGATGTCGGCGTCGGTAAGCGGGTCCTCATCAAAACTGATTGCTTTTTCTCCACCACCGGGATGATGTATTGAAACAGAGCTCTGCGGTATGTTGTCGCTGACGTTCCATCCACCGTAATCCACACCGTATTCGGGTAATGGCTCTTGATCGAGTACAATTAGATTGGTATCACTGGAAAAATGTGAAGCAATAAATGTTGCACCGGACTGATTCTGATCCAATGAACCTCCACTTAAATCCCCACAAACCGGTGATTCATAATTCCAATATACAACGACTGAATGCGCATTTCCGGTGGTGACTCCACAGTGATCAGCACTTAGAAAGTATGGCGTCCTGTCCAGCGACGTATTGTTAATCAGCTGGCCGGTACACAGGGTAGACCCTCCGATCGAAAACCTGGCCACCGAGCTTATCTGATCCCCCCACGGATCCCCCTCTGGACAAATAACATCGTTGTTACACGCGCCCTGAAACGGTTTGGTAATCGAGCGGAAACCATGATTGACAAAACCGACCTTTACCGCCAGTGACCCTTGAGCACCTTTTGGAACATGTACTTCAATTACAATATCATCACCCGGGATGACCGGTGTAAATAGCGTGCCCTTTTTTGACCTGTTGTCGTTAGTATAAGGGCCTCCAACATGATCTCCGCCAGCATTGTAGATCCACAATTCGGCACCCTTGGGTAGCTCGAACTGGCTGAAGCCCAGGTTGATATGTTTGGCCGAAGTTGAAACAACTCTCAAACGCCACAGGGTGGATCCATCCGCCAGTATTTCCCATGTTCCGGTTTCATTAATATCCAGGTCAACATCAAATGGGTGGGCAAAATGATACGGCACGCCGATACGGCTTGCCTCCCGGCGTTCGGCCTCTGCAACCAGGCTTGAATTCTCAATCCGGGGCATTTGGTGAACATTCACTTTAGAAAGAGCAAGCACGGTTTCACTGGCGCTTACCGGCGAACTGGCCGCTGTTGCATAAACAGGGTGGAGCAGGGTCAATACCATTGTCAGAGCCGTGAGAATACTGAAAGTACTTGCTCGATAGTCCTTTATCATGTTTTTTCCTGTGATAGCTTGCCTGCAATAGATACGCCTGCCATGCAGACGTTATATCCAAATGACATATGGGGTAAGGGATTTCTGCGCGATTTTATGAGCTCATTCACCGCCATAACACCCAAAACAAAAAAACTCTGCAATGAATAACAGACACGGCGATCCTGTTTATTGACCTGGATCACTTCCAATCTGTTTATCCGGTGAACTCACCCCTTGTGAATGTGGCAAACCACCTGACATGGCGGGCTTTTAACACCATGCGTGAGAAATGCTAATTTGCAATAGAACCAGCGCGAATATTTTTGCGTAACCACAAACATTGCAAGCTGAAACCCACTAAGTAGGTCACCAGGAAAGCCAGGTAAAATCCCTTCAAAAGAGGATCTTCAATATCGGTAACAATCGGGCCATCAACTGGAAGGCGCATTAAGCCGTCGGTAATGGCCGGTATCATATGAAACAAAAAAGTAGCGGAGTAACTGGCTGCCTGCAGGTATGGCGAAAACTTGCCGAATAACTGCGTTTTTGCAGCCAGGGTGCCAACGAATAACGCACCCAGGGTGAGCACGGCCAATCCATGGGCTGCACCGAAACCGCCATGTCGATATATGGCAAGTGCCGAGAGCGCAGCCAGTAGTGTGCATACCAAATAAACCTTACCGCTTGTGTCCCCGATCCTGATGACCTTGAATCTGATCAACGAATAAATGCCGGCGATCAAGGCGATGATAGCAATCCCAGTATGAAACCAACCAAAAACCGATATTTCAGGCATGATGCCTCCTTTGCTTAATTAAATAAAATGCCGGGCAGAACATACTGCACGGGCACAAACACTGTTTTGTATTGAAAAAAGTCATTAAATAGTGCTGCGCATCACAGGCAACACCTCCTGTCGGCATTGCTTCAACCGCCGCTGCATCCAATCGTCAGATCATCTACCCCAATCTGTGCAGCCTCGCGAACCCTCTGCACGGTTGCCGGAGCATCCAACTGGAACCAGCCTTCAATTTCGCGCTCTTCTCTTGAAGCAAGAATGGCGCGTTTTACCGCCAGGTAGATCGTGGTTGCCAACACCAGGGGAGGTTCGCCAACCTCCTTGGCGCCCATCAGGTCATTTGGGTTTTCTGCCACACCGGCTTCACTACGTGGATACAAATTAACATTTAATTCGATGGGAATGGTACTGGTAGCCGGGGGTTTGTATTCCCAGGTATTAAGTGAATAAAAGTTTCCACGCTCCGGGCCATCCGGTTGCCAGATGAGTTCTTCGGTTAACACGTAACCGACACCTTGTATAAATGCGCCCTCAACCTGGCCTACATCGATGGCGGGATTCAGGCTTTTACCCATGTCATAGTAGATGTCTGAGCGTAAAACCGTAGTTTCACCGGTCAGCATATCCACTTCCACTTCGCTACAACCTGCACTAAATGTAAAGCCGACAAAGTGGTCAACTTCCTCATAGGCACCTGGATGGAATTCAAGACCACCGGCTTTACCCCATTCATCTTCAGCGGTTCCGCCATGTTGCTTGTAACGCACCTGGCAGGACAGGTTAATGCGGTCGGTAAATGCTTTGCTGATAATGGTATTCCAGATGACCTTTTTGGTCTTTTTATCCCGGTGGCGCCAGCCTTTTTCATGATCCCAAAAGTTAACGCCATTTTTTTTGCACCACCTGGAACCGTGCTCATGGAGTAAATGCAGACAATATTCTTCGAGACGGGCGCGCAGGATGCTGGCGGCCTGTTTTACCGCACCACCATTCAGCGCTGTGCCGGTGGATGCTCCGGTTGAGGTTGGGTTGGGGATTACCTGGGTATCGACTTCTGAAACCTGTATGGATGACAGGTCCACGTTTAATGACTGTGCAGCAATCTGTGACACTTTGGTCCACACGCCCTGACCCATTTCAACCCCCCCTTGTCGAATCAGCACAGTACCGTCTTTAAACACCTCTATCATGGCACCACCTTGCTCCAGAGATGCAAGGTTATAACCACTACCGTATTTAATTGGCATCAATGAAATACCACGTTTACGCCAACGGTTTTTGTCGTTAAATGCCACGACAGCCTTTAAGCGCTTGTCAAATTTACTTTGTTTGCGGGCATAGTCCCACACCTCCTGCATATAACAGTAGTTCAACGATTGCCCAAACGGGGTTGAGTCACCGGCTTGATACAGGTTTTTCTGACGCACATCTTCGGCGATCATGCCAATACCATGAGCAGCCCGTTCTATTGCATCTTCATATGCGATCATGGATTGAATCATGCCAAATGCGCGGAATGCCGTATTGCTGGTCTTATTGGTTTTACAGACTTCACCGCTTGATTGATAGTTGGGTACACGATAGGCACTGTCACTGCGTAATTGGAGACAGTCCATTACCACAAATGAACAGTCATAGGTCGCTCCACCGTCAAAATAATAATCAGCACTGACGCCCATTAATAAACCACGTGCTTCCGGTTTATCATTACCTGTGGCAATGGCTATGCTGTGGGCTGCGTACAAGGGATGTCGTCTACCCACAACCGAGGTATCAACCGCACGCGATAGAGCCAGTCGCACCGGTCGGTCGGTTTGCCAGGCCGCCAATGCTGCCCAGGCGGCGGTAAAGGGCGAGCGTGTGGTTTTACCGCCATAAGCTCCACCTACGTGCTTTACCCGCACTTTGATACGGTTTTCTTCGAGATTTAATGTCTCCTTTATTGCTCCGGTAATCGCGTCCGGGCTTTGGCTGGATGAATACAGCGAAATATCCTGGTTTTCGCCGCGTTCAGCAACGGTTGCCTGGGTTTCCATATAAAAATGGATTTGCCCACCGTTTTCATGCTCATTACGGGTGATGATACATTCCAGCCCATCCACGGTAGCAAGCTGTTTATCGGCTGCTGAGGTCCATTCCAAATTACTATCAGCGCGAGTAATTTTCCAGATATGGACCGGGTAGGGTGGTTTGTCTTTAAAGATTTCTTTCTGCGCACGAGCCTGCTGTATCGTGAGCACAGGGTCTTTCAGTTCTTTGTAAGCCAGGCAGGTTTTCTGAATATAGTGGGCAATATCCTGCGCCACCTTTTCATTGTCGGCCAGAACAATACCAATTTGTTGACCGTGCCATTTCAACAGGCCTTTGCGGTAACCTTTGACAGTTTCTTCAATGGGGCATAGCAGGGGTTCATCACTGCCACCGCCTTGTAAAACCTTACCCCCCAAGGCAATGATGTCACGGCAGGTAATATAGTTTGAAAATCCGTTAAAGGTCTGTTCCAGATGATTGATCAATTGGTCTGTATTGGCCTTGATAAATCCCTTGCCAGCGGGTTTGGGTATCCGGTAATGTGCCTTGGCACGCGCTCTGTCGCTGGTGACCAATGCGGCTTCCAGGCCTCGCCTGGGAAGAGGGATATCATGTGTATACACCGCTTCCCCGGTAGACTGCCGGAACGCCGAGAGTTTAATAAACGGCTCATTCACAGGGTATTCGTTTTTGTAGGTTTCAAAGCTCTGGGTGCCCCGAGTTACGGGGCGTACAGTCCTTTCACCAGCGGAACATATATCGACGGGGATGGATTTTGGTGCGACAGTATTGGCCACGTAAACAAAAAACTGGAAAAAATAGCTTTGGACCAGATGCAGGCGATAGGTATCTGAAAAGCCTTCGTAAGGGACACTTTGCATACGATGACGGGTGACCTCAATGACTGAAGTTACTTCAGCCGTTATTTTTTTCAATGCACCATTTAGCGTGTCTTCATTCCAGCGACGGCCCAGCAGCCATTGTTCGGTTTTTATTGCCCGAAAGGCCACCGGACCAATACCACCAAAGACCAAGCTGGCAATGTTGAGCCGACCATTTGTATCGAAACCGACACGCATGCAGGCGTTAGCGATCGCGTGCGCATTTTCTGCGCGAATGGCTACTTTGTAGGTGCGAGCGAACTCACCAGCGGTCCCCAACGGAATCAAATACGCCTTGATGATGGCATTCTGGTAACAGTCATGCCAGTTTTGCGCAAAGTCCAGTAGCGGCACGCTTAAGATTTCATAATCCTGTCCTTGTGCAACCGCAGGCATCATAATTTCAATATCAACACCCAGGCATGTCAGAGCGGTAAACAAGTCCGAAGGAAACGGCGTGCCCAGCGCAACATGCTGAGCCACAAGCATGGTGTTACCTGCCAAACTGGCCGCGTTACGCACAATATTCCCGGCTGTCCGTCCGGCCATATACTGCAGAGCTATCAGACCGTCATTATATTTGGGTCGTGCCTTGATGGCTTCAGTCAAATACTCCAGCAATTCCGTGTAAGTGACAGCACCGCCAATACGTAAATGGTCTTTCTCAACCTCACGTACCCGCAGTTCGGCAATTTGGGATATGTCGAAGAAGGTTCGGCGACGGTCGACAAAGCGGTCATAAACACCAATCGATGTATTGCCGACAACCAGCTTAATGGCGCCGCGGTCGGGGGCCTGAGCATACCATTGCATCAGTGTATGGAGATCAAGCGGACGTGCCCAGTAACTATCATCACGGGCATAGGCGACCTGCCGCAGTGGTCTTTTCAGTGCGCAGGGAAATGTAAACGACACATTTTTGGCACGCTTGGGCGCCTCGGCCGGATCAATGATACAAGTCATGCAGCCAGCTTCATCGGTGGCTGGATTCCAATCATTGGCGAATTGCTTTTTCATGGCGTATAGAATTGGACGATAACCGGTGCAACGGCACAGGTTACCCTCAAACTGTGATTCTATGTCCGCTTTACTCATGCTGTCGTTGCCGTTACGAATGAGGGCTGAGTGCATGGTCATCACCCAGCCCGGTGTGCAATAGCCACATTGCGAACCGTTTTCTGCGGCTATCTCCCATTGAACCGGGCTGACCTCACTGCTTGTGCTGCCGAGGCCCTCAATGGTGGTAATGGACATGCCATCCAAAGCTGCTAGTGGGTGCATACATGAGTTTATGGAGCAGTTTATCGCGGTTTCCAGTTCTTCATCCCAGCGGGATAACATGACCGTACATAAACCGCAGCCGCCCTGACCACAGCCTTTTTTCGCACCGGTCAGCCCCACTTCGGAGGAGCGCAGCCAGTCAAGTAATAGAGTTTCAGGGTCAACATCCAGAATCTCTACGCGTTCGCCATTCAGGTAAAACACCAAGTCGCGGGCACATGTGTCTGGCACCAGGTCTGTGCCGGGCGCACTGGGTGGATGAAAACGCGTTTCCATGGTCATATTTATCCCTTTCACTTTCCGTTGATTCTGTCGTGTCCTGGTTCCGGGTCACTTCGTTTTGAATCGAATTATTATTAATAACGCTTATTCAGCTTACCCAGTCTAAATGAAAAAGCCATTTTAATTCAGCGGGAAAACAGAAGGCTATTGGCCAAAAAGCACTGTAAAGTCTATTTTCTTCAGGTAATGGACATCGTATTAGGCTTGTTTTTGATCTGTTTGAGACAATAAGGGTCTCAGCTCTCTGATTTGATTTCTGGTGGGTGTCTCAGCGTTTTTTTTTCGGATTTTTTGCATTTTTTGAATGCTCAGGTGAGATTGTTCGGCAATCCGGGCGAATAAATTTCGAGTGAGTTTGATCGCGTCTTCCGGATTGGTTGACATGAGTATTATTTTCTTCAGAACATGACACAGGTATTTGACGCGTTCTATACTCCAGTAAAGTATAAACAACCAATTTGTCTTATGGGCTGATGCCGGCCGGAGAAATAGTTTGAAAAAAGTGGTTAAAGACACTGAATTTATTGATAAAGTGTTTCCTGATGAGTTGGGTGAAATCAGGCAGCGCCGGGAGAACCTGGGAATTGAAACCACGGGCCTTGAGGGACCACCGTCGGTAGAAAAGTCATTGTCGGGCCTGGCCATATCCGGCGGCGGTATCCGCTCAGCGTCATTCAGTCTCGGTGTGGTCCAGGGGCTTGCAAAGTTCGGCTTGTTCAAGAACATCGACATCCTTTCAACTGTATCCGGTGGCGGCTACACCGGTTCGTGTATCAGCTCATTGCTCAATGAGACTGAAAACAGTTCTGACGGTGAGAATTTCCCACTGAAGTTCACAACCGGTTCTGCGGAACCACCCGCGTTGACTCATTTGCGAAATGGCAGCAACTATCTGGGCGCTGGTGGCTTCCTGGGGAAATTAAGACTGCCAAACCTCCTGTTGCGTGGCATTGTGCTCAACTTGCTGGTGTTTATTCCCTACATCATGTTCGCGGTCATTCTGACTGAGTTTATTTATGAGTCCGGGGTGCAGTGGGACATTTTGCCCATCATTGTGATGCCGATGGTGTTTGTTTTCCTCATATTGGCGGTGATTTTCCCTTTTGCGATTCGGCTATT